>Ga0134121_10001501_pt1 | contig 21920 bp, 30 predicted proteins | sample KB301_FD_96463 | JGI IMG/M metagenome (GOLD analysis project Ga0134121, IMG submission 96463) | Terrestrial soil microbial communities without Nitrogen fertilizer from Kellogg Biological Station, Michigan, USA - KB3-0-1 | ecosystem: Environmental > Terrestrial > Soil > Unclassified ... | reverse complement strand
TGATTGCATACTATCGGGGTTCTTAACCTTTTGAATTTCATCACACACTACCAAAGCTGGTAGCATATGTGGATACCACTCAGGGATAATAGTTGGTTCACCCCGGATAATTTCGGTCTTATACTGTAAGAACATATCCAGGCCATCCTGGTTTTTGATTTGCCCATAACTCATTACCATTACCAGATGACTAATACCATGTTCTTTAAGACAACGTTGAGTAGGGATTTTGAGACTCTTTGGAGTTATCCATAACACCGGGATGGGATTGATACTCCCTGGCGGCGGAGTTAAATGACCTCCTTCTGCTAATCCTTTAATAGCATTAGCAGTGATATACATCTTACCTAGTCCGGTGGAACCACGTAAGATAACACCCCGGTAGCCTTTGGTAGTCAACCTTTCAACTATCCGATCTTTGGCATTCTGTTGCCAATCGATTGTTTGAACACTGTCTAATGTAGGTAACGCTTTAGCGTATTCTACCTTTAATGTGTTGGGAAGGTTCATAGTAGTAGTGGTGGTTAGTTCTTTTTATATTTTTGTATCCACAGTTGTTTAATAGCAAAACACAAATCATCTAGGTCCTCATAGTTCGTGATAGTTTGAACCATGCTAGCACAAGTTACTGTCATGCTATTACCAGCGCCGTCGAATCGAACAGATATCTCCTCTTTAGGATTTTTCCATATTCGATTTGCATTGATATAATCAATTATTCGTTTCATATTAGTCAGCACTCCTCAACCACAAAGTTTGGTTGTGTATTGATTCTAATGAATCGTTTATTTGTTTCCGCTTGGCTTCGTCCTTGGTAGTATCCAATAAAGAACGAAGTGCTTCGGCAATCAGAACAATCTCATCCTCATCTGTTAGGTAATCAAACATAGTAGTGTTATCCTTTCTTTGTAATATTATTAAACATTGTATCCAACGTGGTGTCATCCATACTCGCCACCAACATCGCGAACACCTGCTCTGTTACTCCTTTGGTGGCTAAATCCTGTTTTACCGCTTTCAACTTATCCTCCCTTTGCTGTCGGTAATGTTGTTGGGCGGCATCTATCCGGGTTATTGCCTCCTTCCGCTTATTGTCGCATAGCTCCCAATCTTTCCTACGCCATACTCTATGCATCCCAGGGGAACATGCTGGCATGGGATTGTTATCAAATCCTGTGGTCCATTCTTCATTCTCTATTACGATGGACTGTCTATCCTCCGGGGGGATTGATATTAGTGCCTTGTAAAAACTATCCCGTTCTCCTATAAACCCATAGGGTCTATAGCCTAGAAATAAATCTAAAAATGTTTCCAGGTCCAATGTTATTGTATTCCTACTACTCATAGTGTGATATTTAACCTGTTAACCGACTTTGTTACTATGTTACGACCACTGTCCCAAAAATGGACACTGACCGAAGGGCCATAAGACCCCGCCAACCGAGAGCAACTCCTGTGCCACTATTTACACTAATTAACATATCATCATAACCATGGATTACTCCCTCCCATCTATTGGTAATCCAGGCTACCCTACTCTAGTTATATCCTAATAGTTGGATTACTCACCGTAGTAGGGCCGTATAAAAGGCAAACTATTACCAGCGCACAACGGTATCCTACCTAACTATCCTCTATTCCGTAAAACTACGTATGTGCAACTCTTGCTCACCCCTCCCTGCAACTTTTGCACACCTTAACTCCCTGGTAATCAACGGGTTACAAGGTGGACAGCAAAAATAGGACAGTTGGACAGCAAAAATGGGACACTTCTGCCCTATATGTTATGCTCAAAACATCGTGGCACACTATATGCTATTAGGAACCCGCCCCTAGGGGTAGGGAATGAATCCCTGTTAGATAATGTCCGTCAACTAGTAAAACGTTATGAGTGAACAAACAACAACGACAGTTACACCAACACCTGTTACGCCAACCCCAACAACCCCGGTTAGTCCTAATCTGGTAACTCCTGTTACCCCGGAGGTTCCAACCGATAAATTGACCCTCACCTACAAGGATGTTCCCATCATTCTCACAAGGATGGAAACTCAGGCTAAAGGGGACAATCCTACGGTTGCCTTTTGGGGCATGGACTTAGCTCAGTATGGGGACAAGGTATATGAGACACTGTGTTCTCTACTTGGCCGGGAAACTCTCCATGGGATGATATCTCAGAAGCTTAATACCAACCTGAAAGCTTCTCAACTCGAACAGGGTAAAGACAAGTTTACCATGGCCGACAAAGAGAAGTATGTCAGGGAGTATATCCTTGCTGACTTTGGAGTTAATAGCAAGGGCGGCGGCGCAGCTATTAAGGCTCTCAAAGAACAGAATACCAAACAGGGCAACGTTCTGGCCAAGTTGGTAGAACTACATGGCAAGTTCGCCAAAGCTACCCCGGAGGAAGCTGCCAAGATACTGGCTGAAATCCAGGTTTTAACTGCGGAGGCTAGCAAGCTTATTCCAGGGGTATAACCTACCCTTTAAACTATCAACCCCTACCTGTAACAAGGTAGGGTTTTTTATTGGTTGGATGGGGAATTTAACAGGGTAGCTAGGGGGTCTAGTTGCTCCTAGGACGCATCCAGGGAGGATGGCCGGGACCTTTTCACTCCCCCCCTCTATTAACCTACCCTCTCTTCCCAGGGCGATTTAAAACTACCCGAAAAAGTTGCCATATTTCATCCTACCCCCCGTTCTACCCCCTCTGCCTCCAACTGCTTCTAACTGCCAACTTCCAACCAACTACATACCAACTGGGGCTAATGTTGACGCTTATTAATGCGTAAATATATACATACCCTATACTTATAATTATATACATAAATATATACGTAAATATCATCGTAAATCAGGGGTTGACGTTGACGTTGACAAACGGCGCTCCGGCGGATGTTGATTTTTACATGTAAATATGTGTAAATCCTTGTGACCCAAGATCCTATAACATATCGTAATGAATATCCTACAAGGTCCGATATCATAAGCTACTGAGGGGGTGGGTGGGGACCAGAAAGCGAATGCCGATGCAGAACTATTGTGGTGTCCCACTACACTACTTTTTCAAAATCAGCTTAACTCACGAGATAAATAGTGGGGAAGTTAGTGGTGGGGGAGGGGAGATAAGATGGATAGAGGGAAAGGGCCATATAGGTGGGGGAGGGGATATTACAAGATAACAAGTTTGGCATGATTCGTGCTATTGTTAGGGTGGATATGGATATGGTAATAGATAGTAGGTTGGGAGAGCTTAGTAGGGAGTTCCCGGATTTTACCGAGGAATCCTTGAAGCTCTGTATTGAGTCCCCCCTGTTCCAGTTGATGGAGAATGGGAATCCCCGGCCCCAAAACGTTGAAACTATTAAGCAGGAGGGTTAGAAGATGACGGCGGCAAATATCCAGATATTGGAACTTGCTAAACAGGGATTGAATGCGGCTGAGATAGCTGAAGCGTTGGGGTATGATGTGGATACAGTGGGATTTGTGTTGAGTAATGATACGGAAGTTAGCAAGGCATTGGAGAAACACGGGTTGGAAGTGGAAGAGGATAGGTTGTTGAGAGCAGCTAAAGCCTTTGATGCGTTAGAGGATACCGCATTTAGGGTAATGAAAGGGTTGCTAACTAATGCAGAGAAAGAAACCGTGCAGGCTGACATGGCCAAATATATCATAGATCACCAACTAGGATTGAAGAAGCCCACCAACGTGAGGATATCGGTTAGCGTTAATACGTTTAATGACCGCCTACTTGAAGCGAGGAAGCGCCAAAAGGAACTAGAGGCGGGGGCAATAGATATCGAAAGCTCTAAGGTGGCTGCGTAATAGGGGTTGCTCTGGCGATGGCAATCAACATAGAAACCTCTAACGTCGGCCACCTTTTTAATTTTGTCGTGTTGTCATGATTGAAGGTTATGATTTTGAAGATCCTTTTGCGATGTTATGTTTCTTGGATGATGACCTCCTAAAAGGACATTATGATCTCTATCCATGGCAGATTAAGATTTTAAAAGATTTTGCGAAACCCTCCACAGGGGAGAAACCTTTCCAAGCGGTAGTTAGAGCGGCGAACGGTAGTGGGAAGGATAAATTTATTATCGCCCCCTGTGCTACATGGTTGAGTATGAAGTATGGGGACACCACTTGTGTGGTTACTAGTGCCTCTGGAACTCAGTTGGATAGGCAAACCAATAGTTATATAGAAAAACTGGCTAAGTCAGCGAACCTCAAAATAGATGCTAATTTATGGAAAATCAACTACCGGCACTATGAGTGCAATTTTCCGCCTTCACCTACTGAGGAAGAAGTTAAATCTGTTATTGAGCTTTTCGTCACTGATGAGTCCGGGCGAGCAGAAGGATGGCACCCTAAGGGGTATGATAGCCATCTTGGAATATTCACTTCAGAAGCTAAGTCTATTCCTGATGAAATCTTCAATGCTCTTGCTAGGTGCACTGGCTTTACTAAGCGTGTGGATGTTTCGACACCCGGTTTACCTATGGGGCACTTCTTTAACCGATGCACAGGTGTTGGTTGGAACAAGTATCACATTACTGCTTACGAGTGTCCTCATATTAGTAAGGAGTATATCCAACAGTGTGCTATTGACTATGGAGGAGAAGGTAGTGCGTTATTTAAATCCATGGTTCTTGCGGAGTTTGGAACTACTGATGATATGGTGGTTATTCCTTATCATCATGTGTGGCGGGCTATGTTTGAACCACGAATATCTCATTTTAACGAACCCTTTAATACCGCCGGTGTTGACCTTGCAGCAGGAGGAGACGAAACCGTAGTAACTATTAGAAATGGCAACAAGGTTATTTCGATACATGGCTTCAGGTATGATGACACCACCAAAACTGTTGACCATTTAGAAAAAATTTTTAGAGATGAAAAGCTCAACAATCCAGAGTCACGTATCTTCGGAGATGCAGGAGGACTTGGGAAACCTATATTGGATGAGCTTAAAAATCGTAGAGGGTGGCATAACATAAGATATGTCACTAATCAATCCAAACCATTTGATGGGAGAGTTTATCATAACCGAGGGGCGGAACTTTGGTTCCAGTTCGCCAAACTTATTGAGGCGGGGGAAATACTTTTGCCCAACGACGAACGTCTTAAACGGCAGTTGTCCACAAGATACTATAAGCAAACTGACAAGAACAAGTTATTGTTAGAAAGTAAATTACAAGCGCGTGTTAAAGGTCATCCCAGTCCAGATAGAGCAGATGCTACGGTGTTGGCATATAGTAACTACCGCACGCGGTTGGGTGATTTCATTAGAGAGGAAAAGGATCTACCACTACCTCCCCGCGCTAAAAGTGAACCTCCCTCCCCAGTTTTCACCCTTAAAGAACAAGTTAAAAGAGTGGCTCCAAAAGATGAATTTGAGAAGTTCTATTATGGGAAAGAGGATACTAGGAAGAATTTAACTGAGTTACAACAGTTGGTGGAAGAACACAATAACCGAGTTAGAAACAAAGCATTGATAGAAAACAACGTAGAATAACATCATTACCTATAAATATGAAAAACACACAAGCATACGCGGAGAAAAGTTCAGCAGTTGAGAGTGGAAAGAAACGGATGGAGACGATGGTTAAACCTGATGGCGGGGAGGAAGATAAATATGAGCCGGGGGAAACCGAAGAGGAAGAGAAGGGAGAATCACCAGGGGAAGAGAGCGCAGAAGTTGAGGCGGGGTCCATAATGGATAGTATTACGGATAAACCCGAAGTGTGCCATGCGTTGTATAAGATGTTGGAGGAGAAATATAGTGGGGAGAAGGAGGGTAGTAAAGGTGAAAAGACCCCGGTCAAAAGTGGAGGGAAGGATGAAGAGTTCAATACGGAAGGGATGGACTAAACCATTAACCCCGGCGGAATGGGATATTCTCATATATTATCTTGTGAAAAACGAGATTAAACAAAGACAGAAGGTTAAACGTGGGTGAGAATTATCCTTTTCATATTTCTAGTGGGATTGGTCCTAACAACTACAAGTTGTCACCTCCCAAAACATGAATGGAATCCCTTTTGGCATCCTGACCCCGTAGAAGGTTGGGACCCCACTACCGCAACTTTTACCAATCGTCCACCACAACAACCACGATGACTAAAGCAGTTGATGTGGGATTTAGTAGAGCAACAGGGGAACAGGGGTTGGATGAGCTGAATGCACTCCTTGCTGATGGTTGGACGGTGGTATTAACTGAACAAAGTGGTGGGGGCAATCTATTGGTTATTGTCGAGAAACAAGAGCAACAACGAGAGAATCAAATATGACACGAAGAGATTTATTTAAATTCCTCCCTGCTGGATTGGGTTCTTTCCTATTTACTGGGGGTGATGGCACTGATAAATCAGTTGAGGAAGCTATCAAGATGGTGATTAGAATTAAACCACCAGAGGAACATAAGGAACTAGGATTTGGATTAAATGGATTGGAGTATCGTATCTTTACGACTACTAATTTCTTAATCCCTATGGATGGTGGTTTTGAGCTTAATGTCTATTGTGAGTATCTTAAGGTGTGTGCTACAGTGACTAAAATAGACAAGAAGAACATCAACAATAGTAAGGTGATGAGATTTGAGAGTCCACCGTTTCATAAAATGGATATTACTCATAATTGGGCCAAGCATGTTGACAATATTATCCGAAAAAGCCAAGCCATATCGTTGGTTGAGTATGGTCCTATATCGGAAATACCACCTTTGACACAAATTACCTAACACTTAATAACAACTATTATTATTACCTATGTCTACTGAGACTAAAAAACGCAATGAGCCTACAGGACTGACTAATCCTGATAAGGTGCCCAACATGACGGTTTACGAGGAAGCCAAAGAGAAGATAACCAAGTTGGTGCAAGTGATGGATGAATGTGAACAGTGTGCGATGAATAATCGCAACCTCAGATATGCGAACATCGATTTAGAAGCTGAACGGAAAGCGGGACGTATTGCTCCCGATGAGTTATATATCCCCCAACATATTATTGATGCCAATATCAGAAGGGAGCAAGCGAGATATGTTAGTTATCTAACACAAGCCCGCCGTGCGATGGTGTTGCATTCGTTGGATGACCCCACCACCGATACTAGTATGTTGGAGTGGGATATCACTACAAAGTTTCGTTATGATGGTTGGCAGATACCCATGTTTAGATGGGTGGATGGGATGCAACAGAATGGGTATGGGATACTTGAGATGGTAGTGGACGCTACGATGCCGGGGCATCTTAAGTTCCAAGATGTAGCATATGGGGACTTCGGATATAGTTTGGATAGTAGGGATATCCAAAGTTGTGAGATGATAGTTCGCCGCTACTATTTCACGAAAACTCAACTTTTAGGAATGGCCAGAGAAGACACATGGAAGTTCTCCATGGAAGAAGTTCAGAAGGTGATATCCGTTAAGGATGCGGGGAGTAATGACTATAAGGAACAGAGTCTTTATAAGATAGAGAAAGTGATGTTCCGTAAACAGGGAGTCGTCCAAGTAGCTTGGGGGTGTGCTGCTAAATGTAATGATTGGTTAAGGGCACCGAGGCCATTATATTTAGGGATGCAGACATTCAGCCCTATTACCAAGACGTGGATTAAAGCTTTTGAAACGTCCTATCCCTACTATGTGGGACAGTATAACATCAGTGAGAATATGGTGTTACGGGATTGTAAGGGGCGCGCCTACCTTGACCAAGACACCCAGGAAGGAGTTAGTAGTCTAACGTCCTCATTTGTTACCGCTCACCGCCGCGCAGCAGGGTTGTATTTCTCAAAAGATTCTGAAACCGATCCCAACGCAGATGTTCTTGAGCAGACCAATATATTTTTCAAGCAGGGATGTTTGATTAATAGTAAGGTTAAACAATTTCAGTTGGCGGCACCTGAAAGCACGATGTTGCAAGCTATACAGGCGTTGGCAGGAATGAATATGCAGGAGAACTCTCAGATAAACTTTGCCGCCAATAACCGACAGGACTCGCGAAAAACTGCTACGGAGATTCAAGCAGCGCAGACAGAGGCACAGTTGTTATCCACGATACAGCTAGCATTATTCTCTACTTCCATGAAAGCTATTTGTGGGAGGTTTTTTGAAATAGTTAGGAGTAGGGTCCTTAGTGGGTTGATACAGATTAACAACCAGATGATAGTGGCGTTATATGGAGGGAACTACCAAGTCAGACCTTCTGGGGACACCGATGTTATTGAGAAACAAGAAAAGATAGTAAGGATGCAGCAAAGTTGGGGGATAGTTGGACAGACCCCCATAGCTGGTATGTTTCTCCAAAAACTTTTGATGCTGATGTTCCCAGAAGATGCACCGGGATACATCTCGAAGTTACAGGATGATGGTAATGTTAAGGGGGCATTAACAGCTTGTGCGAATGTGTTGCAAGCGTTCGTGCAGGACCCCACCTTGTTATCTCCCCAGGCAAGACAGCACTTACCGGATATCAAGAATATACTCGTGCAAGCCACAGGGATATTAAACCCCAAGATGGCACAGCGTATTCAACAACACGCACAAGAGCACGACCAACAGATGTTAGAACAAGGTGACAATAACACGCAACAACCAAGACAGTTAACTAACGGAGCAACACAGTAATATTATGGCTGAAGTTACAATTATACGAACAGACTCCAATCGTCTGTTGACCTTGTTCGACAAGTTAGCTATGTGGAGAGGTCAGGCACGATATGGAGATAACATCACACCCCAAACAAGTTCATCAGGACCCGACGCTGTCCCCGTTCCTGATAACAGCGGTAACCCAACACGAAAGGTGGTTGGCGCAAGATCAGACTCGGCAAGTGCGTCTGCTGGTAGAAAAGCTACTAAAACATGAAGTAACCAAGGTGGGTAACCAAGCGGCCACGGTTACAACACCGGATGGGGAAGTTAGAGTTACAGCCGCGCAGATTTACGCTTTGGGTCGGATACTAAAAATAGTATTCGACTCCAAAGAATTTGTGTTGCAAGCCCATAAGTTGGAAATGATTAAACCCATGGCTAATGATGGGTTGCAACAAGTTATTAAATAAAACGTTATAGATAGAGAGTAAAAGGTAACAACGATATGGCAGACGAACCTACACAGCAGCCGCCCCCCGCAGCAACTACAACACCACCGGCAACAGGAGGACTTAATCCTGACCAACAGAAGATAGCGAAGGCACTTGAGAAGACTGCCACCGCTCCATCTGATGCGAATGCCCCCACAAAAGTGGTGCAGCCCAAAATCCACAAGGCGATTTTCCAATCCCCTCCAGATAGTGTGTTGGAAAAGGAGATGGATATTAGTGGTGCACCAGATGATTTATTAGATGAAAAATCTACCACAACGACTGATACTAAATCTGTTGACGGGAAGACAACCACCAAGCCGCAGGGCGAAAAGGAAGTTGAGAAGACTCAATCCACTAAGGCGTCAACTCCACCTAAAGCTAGTGAACAGTCGCAGGTAAAGGTAGGAGATAAGACAGCCCAACAGTTTGATTACAGTGGATTCACTGCGGAGGAAACCGGGATGCTCAAACAGATGAGCAACCAAGCAAGGGAGTATGCCGCCAAAACTATTAAGTCCCTCAAGGAACTACAGAACAAAGCCCCCGATTTGTATTTCCAGCATCCCGAAGCTTATACATTGGACCCCAAGTTTCGTGAGATTAACACCCAGATAGATTATGCTGATCGGGAAGCAAGACATTGGAAGAACCAATTAATTAACATTCGCACAGGTAAACCATGGCACGCTTTGGATGGTTGGGATGAACAGGGGCGACCTATCCTAAGGGGTCCGATTAAACCTACAGATGAGCATGAGATTGATATCAGTAATGCATTACAGGTTGTTACAGGGCAGATGCAACAACTTCAACAACAGAAACAGGGGTTCCAGGGTAACTATGCCAAGCAGGTGCAGATAGATAATGGGGTGTTGCAAGCTGAGATGGAGAAGCGTTTCGAGTGGGTTAAGGACCCTGCTAAGATGGAAGAGAAAGTTGATATTGGTAACCCTAAACTGGGACCAGTTCCAATCAAGCAAATCATCCAAGACTTCAGAGGGTTATTTGCTAGCTATCATCAAGGATCGCCTATACTCGCGGTGGCAGCTAATTTGTTTGCTGCGTTACAGATATATGGGGCGAGAATAAGAGAGTTGGAAGGTATGACACAACATGAGAAGAGGATAAAAGAAGATGTGCTGGCGTCGGAACCTTCCCCGGATAATCAAACCACTAATGGTAAGGGTGCTGAAGGTGCTGGAGAGTTTAACCTAGAAGGGATGCCAGAATGAAACTGATAGAGTTTAAGGGTCAAAATGTTGTAATTGCTAAAGACCAACCAGAGTATTTACCGATGCCAGCATATAGAATCCCTCATGACCTACGGGGAACTATTATATGCTGTTGGAAACTTAGTATTAAAGAACGTATTAAGCTGTTGTTCAAAGGTAATATTTGGCATCGCATATTAACTTTTAATGGTTCTGTTCAACCGCAGTTGTTAGAGGTTGATAATCCGTTGAGATTTAATGACTAACTTGTAAGATAGTTGGCATGGAAAATGCTATATGATGGTAGCTGATAATTATAGTGACAGATAGTTATTAGCTACCTTGCTTCTTTTGGGAAGGGCATCCCGTGCTTCTGCGTCAAGGGCATGACAATACGGTGACGGTATAACAGTCACATAACATCGTGTTGTCAATGTCAGTTAAACGCAATAGCAGAATATGCCTAATTATTACGAACAACCAGCTTCCTTTGCGAATGCCACGGTTGAAGATAAGGACCGTTTCAATAAGCTTCCATTTTATCTCGTAAAGAATGAGATAAAAGTTTTCCCGCGCTGGAATATCTGGGACCAACTCTTCGGTGATATCAGTTGGGAACCCAACATGGGTAACACCATGAGGGCGGTGACTCCACAAGCTTCCCCTGTGGGTCAATCGTTGTTTTTCCCAAACAACATTGATGTGGTGCCTAACAAGAACGTCTACCAAGTCACTGAAAGCAGTGAGGACGCTCGGGTCAAAGCACACAGGTATGAAAGCCAACAGTTCAGCTTCGTGCCTTACTTCACTTCGTTCTGGCGCGACCATCTTCAGTATGCGAACAAGGATATCGCACGACAGATACAGGTTGCCAACAACATCTTCATCCGCACCAACGCATGGTTTAAATCAACCTATGTGTATTTGGCTGGCACCGGCCTAGTAGCTGCTCCAAGTGCTGATGGTAATAGCACGCTGGATGCTGCTGGTAGCAAGACCCTGGCATGGTTGGCGGGACAGCTACCCAGTGTTAAAAACAATCTTTCACTCAGGACCCTGTATCGGGCACAGTTGACCCACCGGGAAGATTTGGGTGCCCCTCCGTTTGAAGGTGTTAAAAACATGCCTGAAGACAATGAGGGGTTGAAGGGCAAATATGTGGTTATCGGTTCAACTGAAGCATGGGATTATTTCCCGTTTGACCCCGATACCAATCTGCTGAAAAGCATCAACCTGGATCTTTTGTTCAAGGACTTCAACGGATTGCTGTTCGGCAAAATCGTTTACAAGTTCGACCCGTTCCCGTTGCGGATGGACGCCAATGGTAACTTCGTCGCCCCGGAAATCTATTCCGACACCGACAAGAAGCGCAAGCCCAATCCGCTCTATACTGACCCTGCTCAGGCACCTTTTGAAGTCGCCTGGATGGTCGGCGCGGAAAGCTGCAAAACTATTAAAGTGGGTCCTCCACCGAAGGAGTTTGCGGCCCAATCAATGAGTGCGAAGAAATTCTACTCATTGAAGTGGAACGGTGAGATTCAGATGACCGACCAAGTGTTGGTTACGTATGCGGATGGGTCTATTGACCTCAACGTCTACGGCACGCAGTTGAAGATGATTAGCCAGTGCACGCACGGCTATCTGGTAGGGGAGCCTCGTTATACGTTCCCGATTATCTTCCGCCGCAAGCGCCCTGTTGAACTCGTGTAAGTTAACGAGACAAACAACAAGAAACATCAACTTAAGGAAATTATAACATGAAAAACAAACTTCAAACTGCTATCAAAGTTGTTGGGGTGTTCGCGTTGGTTCTGATGGTTGTGCTTGGTATGGTGTTGCCACTCCATGCCGCGCCACTAACTGCCTTCGTTGCGCCTTATAACACTTATACCAACATCCTGTTGTCAACACCGGCAACTGTGAGTCAGTTCGTTATCGCTAATGCGACGGGAACCAATACCTATGTCGTGTTCTTCGATAACACTGGGACTAATACGCTATACACAAATAGTGCTTACACCACAACTTCGTGGACCAGCGGATTAATCACGAACATTTACACCAACTACTTTGGGGTGTTGAATACCAACATCTACACTGGGTTGTCTAGTAATCAGGTTAGTGTGGCGGCATCCACTTCTAACTTGTTCCCGATTCCGTTCGCTGCCACCATCCCCGCTAACACCACTGTAGTGTTCGATGGAGCTTACCAGTTCTTCAGTGGTATCCATGTGACAAATGGATTGGGGCAGGTTACTATTTCCGGGACGTATCGGTAAACTGCACTGTGGGTTCAATGAGGGTGGATTAGTGTGTTGGCTAGTCCACCCTCTTCTTACATAGTTAACCAGCACACCTAACCGAGACAATTTTATGATTAACGTATCATCTTTGTGCGAAACATTCACAGTGTTGCCACCCAATGTTGTAACGCTGGCTGCTAACACAGCAGCGGATGTTCTATTAAGTAGGAGAGGAAGCGGGACACAGTATAGTTATAGGTTTCTCCAAAATCTAACTGGGGCTGACCTTTACATTGCATATGATGCGACAGCAGATAATGTTGCCAACTACCATGCGGTGATTGGCAGCGGTCAGCAGTTGTCGGTGCCGTGTAATAGTAGGGTGAGTTGTTTTAGTGTTGCCGGGGGGAAAGTAGCAACTGCCGAGTTCAGAAGGGAAGCATAAGATAATGAAGAAAGATTTAAAGCAGATAGCCCTAGGGTGTCTTCTGGGGTTAGTGGCGGTTTTAGGTGTAGCTCAAATAGGGCCAACTCCGCCGATTATATCTGGAGGTGGGGGTGGGGTAGTTAATAACATTACGGTGTTGAGTAATGTTAATATTGCGACATTTACGAATGTCACGGTGTATGATAGTTTAACCATCAACACTAATTTAACAGTTAATAACAACGTTACGGTCAATCAGAATATTAGTGTAAGTGGGAAAGGCACTTTCAATAATATTATCATAACCAATTCGATGCTTTTTTCTACTAATGCCTTTCCTCTTTCTGCTGGAACAACTTGGAGTTTAGCTAGACCTTATCAGCTTATTATCACTAATGCAGACTTTACTATTGGTGCTCTCGGCGGCATGTCTAATAACCTATTAAACTGGGGAGCTTTAGTATTTAGTAATAGTGCTGCAACTGCTAAGTTTTGTGATATGACTGCACTTGCTGTTACTCCTATTGGACCTAATAGCACAAACAAACTTTATGTTCCTGCTGGAAAAGTTGGTGTGATTTCAATCAATAGTTGGGGAATTGGAGTTATGACCAATCTGGTAACTGCTTTGCAGCCATGAGATATTTAGCTACTATACTTCTCAGTTGTGTTAGTTTACTGGCACAACCATTTTCCTTTAATGACCAGCCATTCATGGCTCAGGGTGCAGCTGACCCTAATGCCAATTTGCTTGTTAATCTAACAGCAGATTGGTGGTTTAGTGATGCAGCTGATGGCTCACCTTTTGGTAATGTAACTGACCATAGTGGTAATGGTTACACAATGGTATCTAAAAACTCTCCAGGAGTTATAGGTAACAGTGCACAAGCATTTGGGAATTTTACTCTTGTAGCAAATGAGGAAACCGCTGCTGGTGGTGGGGATATTCAGTGTGGGTTTTGTGGTCCTGTAATCAGCTTTCCAGCAAATCAGATATTCACTGTATCTACATGGGTCAAACTTGCAGCAACTACAGCTAGTGCTCCAACTGTTGATAACTGGAGTGCTAATGGTTTCTATCTTGGACAGAGCGGAGGAAATAAGTGGACCTTTGGGATACATGATAGTGGAAATACTTCTCACTTTGTTGATGATGCATCTACATCTACAGGAAGTTGGTTTCTACTTACAGGTGGATGGGATGGCGTTAATATCTGGATACAGGTTAATGCTGGAACTAGAACCACATCTGCTGTAGCTACAAGTCATGATTCTGTGGAACATACAGCAGTTGGTTCCTACTCTATTGGAACTTCAGCTTGTGGAGCATTTAACTCTATTCCAACTCGTGGATATATTGGAAGAACCTGCATATGGTTCAGAACACTTTCAACCGTAGAAGTAACCCAAGTTTACAACAGTGGAAACGGTATTGCGGTTGCATATTGAACAATTAAAACAAATGAAAAAACTGATTCTAACGCTAGCACTTCTCGCAACTCTGATAACAGAGGCAGATAGTTTAACTAACAGCATTGCAACTTCTGGTTCTCTTGTTTGGAGTTATCCAACAAGTTATTGGGCCAGTGTAAATGCAAGATTGGTTGGAGTAACTAATCCAGTAAACATCGCACAGATTACGAATATCTACTATGTTGTATATTCGGCTCCGGTGTTCAATGGAACGAATACAGCATGGAAGTTGTATTCCATGATAACTAATCCTCCTGTGCTTACTAATCCAGATGGTTCCCTATTTCATAAGGTTCCAATTAGTTTCACCAACGATACTTACTTTGCTGTGTCAGTATCTAACTATATAGGTGTAGCTTTTTTCGGAGGTCCGGCGGCAGTTCCAGCGTCACCGCCAACTTCCCAACAGAACACCTTAACGCTGCCATAACTAAACTTCCAGAACTTCCACGGAGATGGCTGACACAGACCAATACGATTATAAATCAGCGATAAAACAGATAGAGAAAACTATCGCCGCATTACAACCACCTAAGATGTTGCTTCTAGTGGATGATGACGCAGCAGATGTTTTTATCATCTTAAAGAAGCTTGAACGATTTAATGTTAGAGTTGACGTAGCTGGAGATGGAAAAGCTGCTCAGGAACTAATGACGAAAACGAGATATGATATTGTGATGTTTGATTTAGTGATGCCAGGAATGTCAGGACTTGATTTGATTCTACAAACAACTGGATTAAACCCTGGAACACGTTATGTGTTGTTAACTGGTTATCCAACAAACCACCAAGTTGATGCTGTATTGCGACAGGGGGCAATCATGCTATCTAAACCCTTAGATGACCACGCACTAGAGGCTGTGCTACCTCAGAAAATCCAAGCTGTATGACTGAAATAGAACGTATGGAACAACTTGTAAAGTTAATTCATGATAAGGTTGAAAGAATGGAGACAGGGTATAATGAATTACGAATGGCCATTAGTGGAGGGGATATGACTGGAAGGCCAGGGATTTTACAAAACCAAGTAAAGATGATTAATGCATTGTTTGATGAGAAAGAAGGTGTGGTGCCGAGATTAACATCATTGGAGAGGAGAGAACTGGAGAGGATGAGTTTTCTACGTGGTGCTAATTTCATTGTAGGTGGGGTTGGGTTGATAATTGGGTGGCTTTTGAATCACTTTGTAAAATAGTATAGGATGGATGGAAGATGATAATGGTAATAACGACACGATAATCATAATAGTAATCACCTGTGTGGTTAGTTTGATATATGGTTATCTGGTTGCTGAGTTTATAAAATTATGGAATGGCTAAACGATATACTGTCGGGACTCGATAAGGTGCAGGGGTTATCCGCCGCCGCGTTAGTTTGCTTTACCTGTATTGTTGTTGGGTATGTCCTACGGTTTATCAAAGCGTTCCCCAACAATGGTATCCCGGTGGTAGTAATCTTATGGGGTGCGTTGTTTATGTTATTCCTTGCAGACCCGCGAGCTAACAACATGCCTCAACGTATATGGGTGGTGAGGAATCTATGTGTTGGGTTGATTATCGGATTTATTGCATGGATGCTGCATAAGATAGTGTTGAGTAAGATAGAGGAGTATGTTGCTAAAAGATTTCCCGGTGCATCAGATACACAGTTTTTTAACCGTAAAGAATCTGACCCAACACCAACGGAACCAACAACAGGAGAAAAGAAATGACATTACGAATATTGTTCTGGGTAGTTATGGCAGTATGGTTGATATTTGGTATAGGTCAACCAGCGGTCAAGAGTCGCAAGATAGATGACTCCATCGTGATTTGGGTATTGCTGGCACTGCTCGGATGGGTAGTGTTTGGTGCAGCAGTAACAAAGTAGCAAACACAACATAGAATAAAAAATGAAAACACAACTAAAAAAGGTAACATGTGGGTTGTTGATGGTAGTGGCACTCCTTAGTGTCGCAGAAGCTCAAACGGATACTAATGCGTTGCCGCCAGTTGCAACCAACAGTGTATCGTTGGGATTCTTCCAGGACACCCTACAGTGGATAGCACAGGGAACTAACTTTATTGTGGTTCCCTACGGTATTGTCACGACCGGGAACAATAAGTATGATGCTGGCGGTGGCGTAGCATTAGCCTACAGTATCAGTGAGTATTTTGTGGCTGGTATGCGGATGGAGTATCTTAATAAGGCATTTTACCAAGCCTCATTTAATAGTCAGCTTCAGATTCCCATCACGTTATTTGGTAAGGTTACTGTGGTGCCTTTTGTGCTAGGTGGAGTGGCTGTGCCGTTCGGTGGAAGTGCTAATGACCCTGGCAGCGTTCAAGGTATTGCTGGCGCTGGTATGGCGGTTAGACTATCTAAGAAGGTGGATTTGATATGGGATCTTGAGAAGTGGTCAGCAACCCCCGGCCAACAGTATAGGTTCGGTATCGGTTATAAGTTTTAACGTCCTAACCACTATTTGCCGTGCTAACTGTTGTCATTGAGGTTTTTTGTTACCTTACCTTGATTTGGCGCCAGCAACGTTAGCATGGCATTTTAGAAACAACATGAATAGCGACCCAAACTTTTTAGTTCGCTGGCTGGATAGAACTCCGTTGAGCCGTTTAACACGGACGAGGACATTCATTACTATCCCCGCGTTTAATATAGTTAATCCAGTGGGGTTAAGCTATAGTGAGTTGGTAGGAGCATTTCCTTTTGAAGCGCCAAACAATTTTGCACTACGTAGTTATACACCGCCATCGCAACCCAACTATATAGCGTGTGTTAGTTATACCACACAGGACCAACATGGGAATATTAACACGGTGAGGTATAAGTTATGGGAGGATTTTGGAGAGGTAATGTATTTTCATGCACCGTTGTATAATGGAGAATTAATCAGGAAGAATTTTCGTTATGAGATTTGGAGTATCCCTGGTGAGGCTAATAGTGTGGATGCTCAGGCTAGAACGTTCTTTACCAGCGTATTAACCAATAAAGACTACCGTAGCGGGGTGGATGAGGTGTTGAGGATTCCAGATGCGCTGGTTACCGTATTTATTTCCACCGATGCACCAACAGCCCCCGGCGCAACAGATGAACTTTGTTGGTGGAGTTGGGACAGTGGGATAACCAATGGAACAGGAAGCAATGTTGCTAGTTGGAAGGACAAGTTGAGTAACATCTTGCTGGCTCAGGCTACGGATGGTGACCGACCGCATCAGGGAGCCTTTTATATTCAATTTTTAGGAACCACCAATCTAGTAGCCGACTCAGCACTTAGCGATGTGTTGGAAGTCTTTTATCTTGTGGTGTTGGGGAATGTTGGTGGGAATAACACGAATGAGATATTGGATTTCCAATCCGGCACGGATATGGTTATTGAGGGTGCAGGGGATGGGACAGTTGATATCACATTGGGTGGGACTGCTATTAACAATGTTGCGTTTAGCTCAACGATAACGGTGTTTGAGATAAACATGACGAACAAGAGTGTTAAGGTTTATGGTAGTAACATAGGTGGTCCCGTATTCTCTGATACTGAGGGTGGTGGAGTAGTTATCACTCCCACATTACTCATGGGTGACCCCGCTGGAACAGCAGCTAAGGGGACAGATATTCTCGCGTTACTTGGTTATAGTCAACCACAGTCAGCGGATGAAAGACTTCAGACGTTGCAGTATCTATTAGGCCACCATGCTCCTTATCAGGGTAGTGTGATACCTTTAGCTATGACATTTCCAACCAATTCGGTTCCAGTTTACAATCAAATAACAGCATAATACTATGGCACAACCTAGCACACAAGACTTAAGCGCCCCGTTTGACCCTACTGGGTATGTTGGGATAACTGGAGCAGCTTTGTTACAGTTCCTCACCGGGGCAAATCCTTACACCACTGATAAGGGTATAATCGTAGTGACCACTGATATTGCCGGTGTGCCACAAGTTCCAGATGCGAACACTACTACGAAGTGGAAGAATTATATCTGGGTGAGGAGATTGGTTAACTCAGTGGTGGCATATGTGTGGAATGAGGGCGGGGCCTCCGATGCTACTTATTTGAAGTGGACAAGTATTACGTTGGCAGTGTTAGCTGATGGGAGCGTCACCAATACGAAGATAGCGGCGGGAGCAGTTACGAATGACAAGATTTTCTCAGTGGACTGGAGTAAGATAACTAGTATTCCGACCACCTTAATGGTTGGCGGGGTTACTGCCGCTGGTGGGGACCTTGTTGGGTTGTATCCTAATCCAACAGTTGGTAGCAATAAAATCACTTCCGACAAATTACAAAGTGACCCCACAGTAGATGCTAACCGGGCAGTGGGAACCGATCATATTCAAGATGCCAGTGTTACACCGGCCAAGTTATCAGCAGGTGCGTTGGGTCAATTCATGCCGGTGGGGGCAGTTATTCAGTTTTCTGGAACTACATTACCTGCTAATTGGTTGGAGTGTGATGGTAGTGCGATTAGTAGAGCAACCTATGTGGACCTTAACACACTTTACTCCAACGATGGATATCTTTGGGGTAATGGTAATGGCACCACTACTTTTAATCTCCCTGACCTACGTGGTTATTTTCTCCGTGGTCGTTCAACTGGTGCGGCTGTGGACCCTGATGGTCCCAGGGCGCTAGCTAATGTTCAAGCTGATGCGATAAAGGACCACAAGCATTTTGAGTTTGCTAATGCCAGCGTGGATATTGCTAACCCAATCGATAACGCTAGCCAAGCTGCCAAACACACTACTAGTGGTTCGGCTGATGCTGGTGAGGCGATTATCACCAAATCAGCTACCGCTGCCACCCTTGGATTAACATCCGACCCAACAGCAGGTGGAGCTACTGAAACACGACCAAAGAACGTGGCGATAATCTATATCGTCAAGGTCCTATAACAAGGAGGCTAGTGTGGCTTTAAAGTATATCCTAGTTCAAGCTGGTTTGAAGATGGGGTTACAACCTAGTGACCCCGCACAACGTAGTGTGTTGCTTCGATTTGCTAACGAGGCAATGAACGAGTTGTATGACCAAGCTGACATGGATGGGGTTCTCATGGAGCAACTATTTAGGGTAAACGGTGACCAAAGTGTGGCGTTACCTTTATATGTTGGCCCCATTCGGGCAATGAGAGAATACTCCACCCATGTGCCATGGCATCTTTACGACATGCGTCCCCGCTACAATCAGCTTAACTGGTTCGATAGGTGGAGAAGTTGGCGGCTAAAAGGAGTATCCCCACTCAATAACGCGATAACCAACGAGACAGTTATTGCTGTGCAGGTTAAAGAAGTTGAAGACCCGCCGTTGGTGATTACTGTGACCGGCCCCACACAGGATGCGGAGAACGCTATTGATGTGATAACGTTGGATGAGACTTTTAAATATGGACAACAAAACTTCATCGATATCATCTCCTTCAAAAAAGACAGGGGTAATAACTTTAACATTGCTCTCTTGGATGTTGACGGGAATCTACTTAGTGTGCTGGCTAATAATATGCTGGAAGCCCGTTATAGGATTGTGGATGTTAGCTTGTATCCTTGGTCTAATACCGACGTTGGTCCTAGTGACCACTTTATGGAAGTGCTATATAAAAAAGCACTACCGTGGATGACCAATGATGATGATGAGTTCCCCGCTAATGGTTATGACAACATCATTGTTAATAAGATGCTTCAGCTTTGGAGTGAGGAGCAAGGTAAAGGGGATATGGCAGTGGCATTCGATGCAAAGGCTTCACGAAGTCTTGCAAGGAAACATGAGGACCAACACCGTGGTGCTGAGAAGGCTGTGGCGTTAGTAGAGAACCCCCATGATACGTTGTTGCCTAGGAACCGTCCTATGGGTCCCAGTAGATACCTCGGCCAAATATATTATTAATTATGGGTCGTCCAGCATTGTCTCAAATTCAAGAAGCTCGTAGTGAACGTTTTTGGAATAAGGTAGAGTTTACACTTACAGGTTGTTGGTTATGGACTGGTGGGATAACTAGTAAAGGTTATGGTAATTTTGGACCACAACTAGGAGTTAATATTAGAGCACATCGTTTTGCTTTTAGTGATTTCTATGGCGTTGAACTACCTGAAGATATTAAGATTCTACATACCTGTGATGTTAGACGATGTGTTAATCCAGAACATCACTGGGTAGGAAGTAGTAAAGATAACACACAAGATATGCTTTCAAAAGGTCGTGACCGTGGCAGTATTTATAGAAGGACTGCCTAAATGGAGTTCAATCAAACAAGTTTTAGTGGTGGGATGAACCTATTGGTGGATGACACCAGAATAGGTCCCAACGAGTATAGAGAAGCTTTTAACGTTCGCAATCGCTTCGATGTGCTTGACCAGATTTTAACGGTGGAAGAACAAGTAGGAGCACCACAGGGAACCAAACAGGGGATATATACATTTGGTGATTATCTCTTGTTGTTTGTATTCGGTCAGGCGTGGTATCAGTTTAGGGGTAACCAAGGTTGGACGTTGATACAGGGATTCAATATGAGTCCTTTCGCCACAAGAGTCTATATCGCAGTGGTGCCTGTCAGCACAACCAACTATGGGAGATTAGCGGCTGATACTACACCTGTGCCGAATAACCCGATTAAGTTAGCGAACGTTAGTGCCGCGTTGGGTAATGCGCCTGGGATAGTGGTTCAGGATGGTGTAACTCAACCTTTCTTTATATGGATAGATGCTAATGGGATACATACTAAACAGACACAAACATACAATGATTGGGAGTATGACCCCTCGGGAACAGATGATAGAAGGGAATATGTTCCGATAGGGACATTGATGGAATGGATGGATGGATGTTTGTTTTTACTAGCTCCTGATAGAGCCACATTGTTGAGGAGTGTATCGGGAAGGCCATTGGATTTTGTTGTCAATGTGGATAAGGATGGCAAAAAAGGTGGAGATGCATTCACCACAGGATATAGTGTGGGGGTTGGTGAGATAACTTGTTTAAAAGCTTTGAGTAGTGGAGGGTTATTCGTATCAGCCGCCAACGCTGTTTGCTTCTCGGTGACCTTCAATAGAAATCCCGGCGCTCCTACATTATTCGGGGAACCTACTTTTATCCGACAGTTCCTTTTTAATGCAGGGTGTATTAGTGATAGGGTGTTTGTGGATATTTTAGGGGACTCCGCATTCGTTGACCCTGAGGGACTAAGAAGTTTCAATGCAGTTCTCCAACTACAGAACGAGGGACGTAATAGTATATTTTCGCTAAAAGTTGCGAGATTGTTTAATGGAATAGTGCAACAGGCGGATAAGTGTTCTGCGATAGTGTTTGATAACTATGCGTTGTTTTCGTTGAATAGTATTTATGGGAACATCATATTGGTGTATGATACGCTAAATAAATGTTTTACATCCATCGATACTATCACTAATGGGAAGTCCATCAAACAGTTTGCCAAAATTGACACCAACGTAACACAGCTTTATGCAATCACTGAGGATGATAAGTTACTACGTTT
>Ga0134121_10001500_pt1 | contig 21920 bp, 18 predicted proteins | sample KB301_FD_96463 | JGI IMG/M metagenome (GOLD analysis project Ga0134121, IMG submission 96463) | Terrestrial soil microbial communities without Nitrogen fertilizer from Kellogg Biological Station, Michigan, USA - KB3-0-1 | ecosystem: Environmental > Terrestrial > Soil > Unclassified ... | reverse complement strand
TGGTCACGATCACTCTGCCGCAGCAGGGCGCGTGGTACACGGCCGCCGCCGCATCGTTACCGTTCCTGATGCCGGTGCCTCGCCGCGTCAGGAACGCGCGCGGGCTGTTCCTGCTGATCATCGTGCCGTGGCTGGCCTACGTCGGCGCCGGAGTGAACGCATGGACTGGCGCAGACATGATTTTCAAGGATCCTCTCATTCATACCCGCATCACGATAGAAGGAATGCCGCTCTATATCGTCATCGGCCTGATAACAACCGCCACGCTCGCGATCGGACACTTCCTGCGCACTAAAACTTCCGCTTGACTGTACTAGATGACTAGAACACTATAGTCGGCATGACAGGGCAAGGGTTCAAACTGGATCTGGCCAGCGGAGTTCCGGTCTACCGTCAAATCATGGACCAGGTCATGGCGGGTGTCGCGTCGGGTGCGCTCTCCACGGGCGATCAACTTCCCACAGTTCGGCAGCTTGCCGTAGACCTGGAGATCAATCCAAACACGGTCGTGCGCGCCTACAAGGAACTGGAAATACGCGGCCTCATCGACACCCATCACGGAACAGGCACCTTCATCGGCAGCAACAAGGTTAAACGGAGCGACGTGGAGCATCAACGCCAGCTCAATCAACTGGTGAGCGACTTTGTGGCGCGAGCCGGCTCGGCCGGATTCACGGTCGAGGAACTGGTAGAACAACTTCAGGAATTACTCGGAGATTCGAAGAAAAAGAAGAGATGAGCGGCTGCGCATGAGCGGAGCGAATGTGAGCCCGACAGGGCGAAACCATCAAGTAATGCAAGCCCGATAGGGCGCAGCCATCAAATAAATGACCTCAGGAGCGGACAATGCAGATCAGTCAAGTCAGCAGGTTGTTGTTCATTATCGCGATCGCCGTGGGCGGCGCGATGGCGGCAATTGTAGGCAACATATGGCCGCTCTTTATTACAGCGCCCGTCGGGACCTATCTCCTGTTCGCCATCAAGGTTGCAGATCAGTGGGAGAAGGTGGGGGTGCTGCGGATGGGCCGTTACCTCGGCTTGCGAGGGCCTGGAGCATTTCATATCATTCCCGTGGTCGATACGCTGACTCCGATTGTGGATCAGCGCGTTCGCGTTTCGAATGTCTCGGCTGAAGTGTCTCTCACCCGCGACACCGTGCCCGTGAACGTGGACGCCATCATCTTCTGGATAATCTGGAATGCCGAGAAAGCAGTTCTCGAAGTTCAAAACTTCAAAGAGGCCATCGAGTTGAGCGCCCAGACGGGCCTGCGCGAGTCCATCGGCCGGCACGAACTCTCCCAGATGATCACGGAGCGCGAATCGATGGGACGCGAATTGCAGCAGATCCTCGACGAAAAAACGAACCCGTGGGGAATCACGATCCAATCCGTTGAGATTCGTGATGTGCGCATTCCGCAGGGACTCGAAGATGCGATGTCCCGGCAGGCGCAAGCCGAACGCGAGCGCCTGGCGCGAAACACACTCGCGCAGGCGGAAACCGAGGTCGCAAAGAAATTCGCCGAGGCCGCGTTGCAATATCAGGACAATCCCGTCGCTCTGCACCTTCGCGCGATGAACCTGCTGTATGAGGCGATGAAGGAAAAAGGTTCGATGATCATCGTGCCTTCGTCAGCGGTCGAAACGATGGGCCTTGGCGGCACGCTTGCGACCGCCGCGCTGGCTAACTCTCCCAAGCCCTGAAATGGTGGGGAAAAGAATTTGGGGTCAGACTACTCGAACCCCAAACTCTGAACTACGGTTTTGGGGTTCGAGTAGTCTGACCCCAAATTCTTTTCCCCACCATTTCAGGGTAAACTGCGGCGCATATGAAAATACTCGTCGCCATTCTGCTCAGCGCCGTACTGGCGCAGGGACAAACTCTTCCCCAAAAAGGCGTCGCGGAAATCGACGCCGTCTTCCAGCGCGCCATACAACAGGGCACAGTGCCCGGCGTCGTCGCGATCGTCGCCAGCAAGAACCAGATCCTCTATCACAGCGCATTTGGCCTTCAGGACGTCGCCAACAAGAAGCCGATGCAAAAGGAATCGATCTTCCGCATCGCGTCGATGACCAAGCCGTTGACCTCAGCGGCCATCATGCTGTTGATCGAGCAGGGGAAGCTGAAGCTCGACGATCCTGTCTCGAAATACCTTCCGGAGTTTGCAGGACGCGAGGTTGTCGCCAATTTCAACGCCGCCGACGGAACGCTCACGACGCGTAAAGCCGCAGGAGAGGTCTTGATCCGACATTTGCTGTCGCATACATCCGGCCTTGCTTACGGCTTTTCGAACGCCATGATTGCTCCCCTGCAGCAGAAGACGGGAAAGCAGCCGGAGGACCTGCCATTGCTCTATGATCCCGGCACCCGCTGGACCTACTCCGGCAGCACAAAAGTATTGGGCCGCGTCGTGGAACGAGTCAGCGGAACGGCGCTCGACAAGTTTCTGAACGACAACTTTCTCCAGCCGCTGGGGATGAACGATACGTCGTACGCGGTTCCTGCCGATAAGGCCTCTCGAGTCGTCACAACGCATAACCGGGCCAACGGAAAACTCGTGGAAACGCCGAACCCTGCCACGATTCAGTCTCCCGTCGCCGGCGACGGCGGATTGAATTCGACCGCAGCGGATTACATCAAGTTTCTGCAGATGTTCCTTAACAACGGCAAGGCACAGGGCAGGGCGATCCTGAGCAAGGATTCGATTCAAGCCATGACAAAGAACCAAATCGCCAACGTGGTTGTGGACACGCAACCCGCCGCGCAGCCGATCACGCGTCCCTTCCCCGTCGCTCCAGCCGCAGGCCGCGACAAGTTTGGCTTTGGATTCGAACTCACCGCGTCGAACAAGGAAAACACCAATCTGCGTTCGCCCGGCAGCTATACCTGGGCGGGAATCTACAACACCCATTTCTGGGTCGATCCCAAACGCGAGATCGCGGCTGTTCTCATGATTCAAGTCCTTCCGTTCTATGACGACGACGCCATGAAGGTCTACCACGACTTCGAAGAAGCCATCGGCAAGAACCTCCGCTGAGCCCGGTCGCGATCTCTTGAACGCAGCTACCGGGTGCGACCCAGAGGAGGAGGGCTACTGCAACACGAGCAGAGTCACGGTGAGTACCAGGAAGTTGTTGCAGGCATGAGCGGCGATCGGCGCGATCAGCGAGCCACGCCATTCTCTCAGCGCCGCCAGAACGAGAGCGATTGACCCCAACGCTGGAACGGCAACCCAGCCCTGCGGGTGCAGCATCGCAAAAATGAAAGCGACGACCGGCGCGCTGATGGCCCAACCCCAGCGCTGTCTCAGATGGTGGAACAGCGCGCCGCGAAACATGGTCTCTTCCATGACAGGGGCAAAAATGCAGGCGACCGCGTAAATTCCCAGGATGTGCCACCCGTCGCCGCGCAGTTCCAGAACCACCGGGGAACTGACTCGAGCGCCCGAGTACCGCACCAGCAGATAGGTAACGAAGCCTCCGGCACCGATCACACCCAACCCCGCAATATAGCCTGCAATGCCGGAAGCAAATTCCCGCCCGAAGCCGCGTCCGCTGTGCCAACCAAGCGCCTGGCGCCACTGATCTATCGAGACGCCGCGCCAGGCAGCCCAGCCAAACATGACGGGTAGAATGATCACCGCCAGCCAAATCCACTGGATATTGTCCCATCCTGCAAAACGAAGGGTGAAGCCCATGAGAATAAACAGGATCAAATAAATCGTAAAACCCTCGAGAAACGCGGTGCCCACTGTGGGATCGGAGACATAGGCTGGTCGAATTTTGCCGCGAACGGCCCAGACACAAGCCGTGACAAAGAGGGCCAGAGAAGCCACAACAACGATGACGAATCCGGCTGCCAATATGCCGAGACGAATCGTGAGCACAAGGGCAGCCGCCTGGAGAGATTTACGCGGTTCCATGTCTGGAGCGACACCATAAGCCAGCGCAATCTTGCCAAGGTCCCCGTATCTCTGAGTAAGCCGAGTGCGGGCGACAGGATCGAGAGTGCCGGGGCCGTTTTTATACAAGGCCTGCAACACCACTATGTCCTGGGCCAACTCCGGAGAGTTCTTGTCTTGCACCAGCTTTCCAAGCGCGTCGCGCGCGGGCTCCCCGCCGCGAAGCTCGCCAATCAGGATGGCTGTGCGCACCGCATCCTCTGGCGTATGCGCATCACGCTCCATGTCGCGAACCAGCTGATCCTGACTGTTTTTGGTTTGCAGCGATAAGGGATTGTTCTTGTCGCCGCCCAGAGACTTGATCTGGACTGCGAGAAGACCCACCAGCCGCGCCCGTTGATCGTCCATGAGTTTCTGGACGTCGCCCGGTTGCTGCACTCGTCCGTTCCGATAGACCACGGCGGAAACAAGCGTCAGGATCACAATCCAGCAAAGGATCGTGCTGAAACGATGCTGCGGAATGGCTGGCGGTGGTGCAATTGGAACTTCAGGCGTCGTCATGCTGGCAGTCGAGTATATCCGTCATCTGCGATCCTGTGACAGGGACACCGTCGATAGCCAAGTCAATATCGGAATGCGGTCGGGAATACCATCCGCACCGCGCGTTGCATAGCGACAGCCTTTTGACAAGTCTTTCGATGTTTCGTCAATAAACTGTCACTTCCATTCACCTCCTCAAGCACAATTTGCAGTTGAACCAATAACTTACAGAGCAGACCGTTTTGGGCATTCGGAATGCAAGATTTTGCGCCGATTGCAGGAGTGCGAACGGCACGAAGCCCGGCAGTCAGCAGTGAAGCACCGCTGAGCGTGCTCGTCTTATCCCGAACATCTTGGCTTCGATCTTAATGCGACAAAAGCATATACATATCGCGCTCGCTCTGGTCGCTGTCCTCTTTGTGCCATTGTTGACGGGGGCTCAGGACGTGACGGAGTCGGCGCTAAAAGCAGCATTCATTTATAACGTTGCGAAGTTCACGAATTGGCCCGAGGAAACGCCCTCTTCGAAGGTCTTTACCATGTGCGTTCTCGGCGATGCAGCAGTCGGAGAGGCGCTGGAGCGGACGGTCAAAGGCCGGCTTCTCCTGGGAAAGGAGATAAGGGTTACGCGTCTCAATTCCAAGGGATCTGTGCGGGAATGTCGTCTTCTGTATCTGTCGGGTGTTACGAAAGAGCAGATTGCACAGGTCGTGGCAAGTGTTCGTGGCACGCCTGTGCTGACAATTGGCGACCTCGCCGGATTCAAGGAGTTAGGTGGAATTGTGGGGTTCTTCTTCGAGGACGGTCAGTTGCGGTTCACGATTGGGCTGGAGTCGGCCAGGAAGTGTGGGCTTCTAATCAGCGCAAAACTGATGACCCTGGCAAGAGAAAAATGATCAAGCTACACATCTCTTTACGAGTACGCTGGAATACCGTTCGCCTGAAGATGGGGGCCATGGCGCTTGCCGGAATTCTCGTCCCCGCATCATCTGCCTGGGCACAGGCCCCGCTTCCGGAACTCAGCCTCGAAGACCTCATGAAGATTGACGCCGGTCATGTATTCGGTGCTTCCGAGCGAATCCAGTCCGTCACTGAGGCGCCTGCAGCCGTTTCCTTTGTCACCGCGGAAGAAATCAGGCGTTATGGCTATCGGACGCTCGCAGATATTCTTCGCAGCATGCGCGGCATCTATGTAACCGACGATCGAAATTTTAGTCTTCTGGGCGCGCAGGGCTTCGCCAAGCCCGGAGATTACAACAGCCGCATCCTATTGCTGATCAATGGACACCGTGTGAACGACAATGTTTTTGGCCAGGCAGAGATTGGTGCCGAATTCGGTCTCGATCCGGCGATGTTTGAGCGGGTGGAGTTCATCCGTGGACCCGCATCCTCCTTGTATGGCGACAGCGCCTTCTTCGGGGTTGTGAACGTGATTACTCGATCGAGTTCCGCACTCGGAGGCGGCTCGGTGACTGTTGAAGCCGGCTCGCTCGGCACGACTCTTTTGCGTACAAGCTTTGGACGCACTTTCCGGAACGGTCTTGATCTAGTCGTTTCGGGTACACGAGAAAACAGTGACGGGGAGAGGCGGCTCTTTTTTCCAGCTTTCGCCGCTCCAAACACGAACAACGGCATCGCGGAAGACCTCGACGCTGAGGGAACGAAACAGTTTTACAGCCGGCTGTCGTTCAAAGGGCTGACTTTGACGAGCGCATACGGAACGCGGCGCCGGGACGTGCCGACGGCGTCATTCGGCACCTTATTCAACGAGCACCTTTGGCGCGAACAAACCACAGACAGGCATAGTCTGGTCGATGGGGAATATGGACGTTCGATCGGTCAGACAAACCTGACCTTCAGAGTCTCCTTCGACAGGTTCACGTACGACGGGACCTATCCGTTTGAAGGCGAACAGGTGGGCATTCCCCTCGTCGGGAAGAACAGTGTCATCGGAACTCGATGGACCCTTGCAGCCGGATTCACTCGGTCTCTTCCGGCCCGGCAGACGGTTCGAGCCGGTCTGGAGTTTATAGACAACATCCGCCAGGATCAGATCGTTCGGTACGTTGATTTCCCCGAGCTTGGTGCGACTACAGCTCGATCCTCCACCCAGCACGCGATTTATTTCGAGGACGAACTCAAACTCGGCCGCAACTTCATTGTAAATGGGGGACTCCGCTATGACGGTTATGGGGATTTCATGAAGGTTACCCCTCGTACCGCATTGATCTTCATGCCCTCGTCGACGCAGTCGTTCAAATACCTTTACGGCAGAGCGTTTCGTGCGCCGAATTCGTACGAACTGAATGATTTGTACTTCGGCGATTCAGTCGACCATCTTCGCCCGGAAGTGATCGACACCCATCAATTTGTCTGGGAACGCTACACCCAAGACTGGATCCGCACATCGGTCTCGAGCTATTGGTACAAGGCAAACGGCCTGATCACGTCCGTCGCCGACCCGGCGGCGCTACTAGGCACGACGTTCGTAAACCAGGGTGAAGTTCGCGCCAAAGGTCTGGAGTTCGAAGCGCAAATGCGTCTTAAATGGGGATGGCAGGCACTGACAAGCTATGCAGTGCAAAAGGCGACCGACCAGGATATTCAGGCGGAACTATCAAACTCGCCGAGACATATAGTAAAGGCTCGATTGAGCATCCCCGGACCGCTGCCTAAGTCGTTCATCTCGATGGAGGGGCAGTATCTCAGCCAGCGAAAGACTCTGTCCGGCTCGCACGTGGCCGCGAATACGGTTGCCAACCTCAATTTGATTCAACCACTGGGACACTCATGGGAACTCTTCGCCGGAGTTCGGAATGTCTTTGATTCGGAGTATCTGGATCCCGCTTCCAGTTCCCATCGCCAGGATGCGATTCCACAGAACGGGCGAACCTTCCGGTTCGGATTGCAATTGAAGCTCTGGCCCAAATAGCCAACAGTTTTCACAAATCCACTACTGAGGACAAACACAATGGCGGTATTGTCGGTTGCGCCAGCAAGCATTTTTGCGCCTACGAGGGACGATGGCCCCGAGGTTTCGCCCGGATATCTTTCAGCCCGGGTTATAGACAACGACTCTTTCCTGCTCAACCAAAGCTATAACCTTCGCTATCAGGTATATTGCTGCGAACGCGGATTCTTGTCGGCCGCGGATTACCCGGACCAGATGGAGATCGACGAGTTCGACGAGCACTCCATCCACGTCGGAGTCTTGAACGCGCGCGGAGATCTTATGGCTACGGCAAGGCTGGTCGAACCCAGCGCCGCGGGCTTGCCCCTGTTCCACCACTGCACGCTGTTCAGCGATGCGCCTTTCCTGAATCAGCGACGAGCAAGTGTCATCGAGACGGGGCGACTTGCAGTGAGTCGGCAGGTTGACGTTCCGGTAGGCCGGACGAAAGCAGACATTGTTCTGCAGATTTTCAAAGGCGTCTACCAGGCATCCAAACGTCGTGGATTCAGCCACTGGCTTGCGGGTACCGAGAAATCGCTGCAACGCCTCATGCTGAGGTACGGCTTTCCGTGGAGGGCTGTCGGCCCGGAAGCGGATTACTACGGTAGGGTTGCTCCCTACCTGCTGAACCTTGACGAATTCGACGACGTGATTCTGAGCGGCCGCATACCCAGGCTGGGCGTGTTCCTCGAGGGCCTCGAACCCGAACTTAAACCGATTGATGTGCTGCGGCAGATCGGTGCACTGAGATAAGGCCCGATGCGGACGCAATATCAAGAACCCCTGCTGAATGCGTTTCGGCGTGCGGCGCAAATGCCCTGGTATCAAACGCTCCTCGATGAATGCGGAGTTGGCCCCGCCCAGGTCGTGGATGCCGCCTCCTTCTCGATTCTGTGTCCAGTGTTGACCAAGCAGAACACTTTCGATCGATTTCCCATGGACCAGCTCGCCGGGTCTACCCACGTTTCCGATGTGGCTACGGTTTTGACGAGCTCGGGACATGGCGGCCGGTTTTCCTATGGTCTGACTACGCGCAGCCAGGCCGCGAAGAGCGGAGGCTTTATCGATCAGGCCTTCGACTCGGCATTCGGAGTCAAGTCACAATCGACGCTGGCGATCAACTGCCTCCCCATGGGAGTCGGATTCAGCTCGGAGTGTATGACAGTCGCCACCGTCAGCGTCCGTGAAGACATGGCAGTCGCGCTCGTGAAGGCATTTGGGTCGCAGTACGGGCAGATATTGCTGGTGTCCGATCCTCTCTTTATCAAAAAGTTGGCGGAGTATGCCGCCGAACAGGATGTCGATTGGACCCGGTACCGCGTTCAAGTCGTCCTGGGTGAGGAAATTTTCGGTGAGCACTTTCGTGATTACATCGCTACTTCCCTCGGCCTCGACATGGGCCTCCCGAACCATGGGCAAATCATATCCTCATTCGGAGTTGGAGAACTTGGACTGCACCTGGGCTACGAAACTGCGGCGACGTTAGCTCTGCGGCGTGCTGCATGGAAGAATCCAGATCTTGCTCTCGACATGCTGGGAGTGGACCATGCAGGAAAAGCTTTGCCCATGGTTCTCGCGTTCAACCCATCGCGCACCTTCATGGAAATCGTGGAGCCGGACTCCAGCGGTTTCGGCCGTTTGACAGTCTCCATGCTCGACACGGAGTTGCCCGTCCCCCTGCTGCGTTACCAAACTGGCGATGTCGCGCGGCTGCTCGATCCCAAATCCGTCGCCGGCATACTGCGTCGGCACGGAGCGGCTGTGGCCGCTGATTTACCCTCAGGTCTTATTGCCCTGCAGGGACGTGGCAAGGAGGCGTTGCCCAATGGTTCGCATGTCGGAGTCTATAAGGACGCGCTGTATGCCGATCATGCCGTGGCGAAGGAACTGTCAGGAGCATTTCGAGTAATCGCAAACGGCAATCGTTGTGTAATGCACGTTCAGCTATCCCCATCTCGCGCTGCCACGGATTCCATCGAGCAACGCCTCCTCCAAGCGATACCCGAACCGGCACGTCCCGAAACCATTGTCCTTTGGGCCTACCACAAGTTTCCGTTCGGGATGTCTGTCGACTACGAGCGGAAGTTTCCGTACTACGTCGCTGGGGAACAATCATTGCCAGCCGCGGCGGAGGGACCGCAAAGCTGAGCGATACTCTCTCGGACGCACAAAGCGGGCTGCATGACTTTGGTCATGGTCGCTCTTGCCATGCGGCCTATCGCCTATCCCAAAGGCGGTAGATCTTTTTTTTCAGCTTCGGTATAGACCGAAATCGCGTAACGCAACTCTTCATCGATATAGCTGTTGATTGTGCGTGCTGCCTCAACATAGAGCGTTAGACTGTGGGTTTGCTCGGCGAGAAGCCCTTGAGCCAAATCGTCCAGCAGCATGATCCGCAGGACGGAGATCTCGCAGACCAGGTCGCGGGCGCGATACCCTTGGCAATATCGTGTGTATACATGAGCCCGGCCCTCGCGCATGTTCGTCGCTACCGGGGTTTCGCCCTCACGCAGCAGTTGGCAAATCTCTTCAACGATGAAGGGGACGTGATTCTTCAAACCTTTGTCCGTGAGATCTTCGTCCGAGTGAATGCGCGGATCGCTGCGAACGGCTTCGACCCACGAGTTGACGATGAATTGGTTGTGCGTTTGAATTAGGTCCGCAAGGTGGGGCAGGTTCATGGCGTGCCTCAGATTGAGCTTTTGCTCAACGGGTGATCAGGAGAATTGTTAAGTTGATTGTTGGTTTAGGTCACTCCGCTTTGGACACACCACCAAAACTCCTTCGCCGATAAGCTGCTCGAGTTCCTTGCCCTGCGTCTCCTTGACGAAACGCAGAAAGCCGTCGATTCGTGCGATTTCCTCAGCGTTGAAACCCAGGCCTAGCAGCAAAGCCTCGCTGGCACGGAATGTAATCGGATAGGGAATCTGGCGAAGCTGGAACTTACCAACCTCGTGAAGCTTGGTGATGGCAGTGTACAAATCGTTAAGCACGAAAAACGCAGTCAGCAGACAGTCGTAATGCCCGCTGCTGGCGCGCACGAGAAGGAAATAGTAATCCGCATTATATCTCTCGACAAAACGGTCGAAGTCCGCCTGCGAAAACATGGCGCTGGGACCGAACGGCACTGTACCTGCGTCCGAAGGACTGGGTGATCCCATCACGCCGCTGCTTTCGATTAGTTTTGTGATGGTCTCTTCGAGGATATCGAACGCATCAATTTTTTGAATGTAACCCTGCGCACCCGCGGCGATCGCCGATCTCCGAATCTCTGGATCCGCTATATTGGAATAAAACAGCAGAGGTGTCCGAGCATCCAGAGCCCGAATCAACCGGCAAAGTTCCAGGCCCGTACCATCCGGGAGATGGTAATCCAGCAGTATGAGGTCGAAATCTTGGGTTCGCGTCAGCCGGAGGCCGTCGAGGAGATTTTCGGCGACGGTGGTTTGATAGCCGGCAATCTTCAGCATTTCACAGACGTAGCCGGAGATATCCGAATCATCTTCCACGCAAAGGATGCGGGGAGTCCCCTCAACCCCCTCCTCGCGAGATACAAACTGCAAATTGTCGCCGTGGACGCGCTCCTCCAGACCGTCATCGAGCTTAACGCGATAGAGCCGACGTCCCGGAGCGGGATTGTCGAGCCAGAGATCAAGAACCGTTGCCAGTTTTTCAAATGTGTCTGCAGAGGGAGCCAAAATTTTTACACGGTCGCCAGAACGAAATGCGGCCATTTGAAGTGGTGTCACCTCGATTAGTTGTCAGTCTGCAGTCTCTCGAGATTACCGAAGCGCCAAGAGGATGTCTACCGGTCATTGCAGATTGGGCAGATTGACGGAAAAGTACTCTCAGTGTTGCACGGTACGAGCGGCTATTCGACTCTCGGAATGTCTGACGCTATCGCCTGCTCATGTCAATTTCGGGGAGCGGATACTCCTCCACCATGCGATATATGCACCCTTCAGCGAAAGAAACGTATTCCGACACCGAGGCCTTGCAAGGTTGGGCAAAAATGACACTAAACCGGCAACGAGAAAACATTGCCGTAGATGCCTATGGGCTGTAAGTTCTGAATGCCGAAAAGAGGACTCGAACCTCCACTCCCTTGCGAGAACTAGAACCTGAATCTAGCGCGTCTGCCAATTCCGCCATTTCGGCTGCGGGCTTCAAATCTATGTTCTTAGATTGTTTAAGTCAATAGACTGATCGCATGGGTGGGCGTAGAAAGCGACGAGAACCGGAGCTCCGCAAAGAGGACGTCCTGAAGTCCATTCAAAAATCGGATGGACGGAGCGCGAACCTTCACCAACTGCTGCAGGAGTTCGATGCGACGCCTCTCGCACGACGGCAGCTCAAGGACATCCTTGTGCAGCTCGTCAAGGACGGAAAACTCCAACAGCACAAGGGTAATCGATTCGAAGCGCCGGCGCGGGCGGCGGTCGAAGGGACGATTCTGCTTCATCGCGACGGCTATGGATTTGTCGTGCCGTCACAAAAGATTTCAGGACTGGACAGCGATATCTTCATTCCGGCTGCGCTTACCGGCACTGCGATGAATGGCGATCGCGTGCAGGTGGAAATCACTTATCGAAAGCCGGGAGGCCGGGCGGAGGGCCGCATCACGGGCATCGCGAAACGCGCCCGCGAAACTGTCGTCGGGCAATTGCGTTTCGATGGCCAGACGTTCTTCGTGGCGCCCAGCGACGAACGACTGCCGGCAAAAATCCTGATTCTCGATGACGCGTCTGAAAACAAGGACAAGATGGTCGAGGTGGAGATCACGAAATTTCCCACGGCGGCGCACTGGCCGGTCGGAAAGATCGTCAGCGTCATTGGATTCCTCGACGATCCCAATGTCGAAACGCAGGTCATCCTCAAGAAGTTCGGCCTGCCGACGTCGTTTTCCAGGGAAGTCGAGGAGGAGGCCGCAAAGCTTCCTGATGCCATCGCCGAAACTGACCTCGAGGGTCGCGACGATTTCCGCAAGCGCAACACGATCACCATCGATCCCACCACGGCGCGCGACTTCGACGATGCCATCGACCTCGATGCTTTACCCGATGGCAGCTTTCAACTCGGCGTCCACATTGCCGACGTGGCGCATTTTGTCCGCGCCGGTTCCGCCATGGACACCGAAGCGCGCATTCGCGGGACGTCCGTCTACTTTCCGGATCGCGTGATTCCCATGCTGCCGGAGAAGGTTTCAAACCACCTCTGCTCGCTGACGCCGAAAACGGACCGGCTTGCCATGAGCGTGATGATGCACATCTCGCATGAAGGCGAGGTTCGCGACTATTCGTTTCACAATAGCGTGATCCATTCGAAGGAGCGGATGAACTACGACGACGTGCAGAAGATCCTCGACGGAGATATGGCGCTCAATCAACGGTACGCGCACATTCTCCCAGAAATTCAGAAGATCGACCGCCTCGCGCACATCCTGCAGCGCCGGCGCAAGGAGCGCGGGACAATCGACTTCGATCTGCCCGAGCCGATACTCACCTATAGCGACGAAGGCGATGTAACAGGGATCGTCAAGTCCATAAGGCATTTCTCCCATCGCATCATCGAGGAATTCATGATCCTCGCCAACGAAGTCGTGGCGAGCCATTTGGAGAGCCGCGAAATCCCCTCGATCTATCGCATTCATGAAGAACCGGATCCCGCGAAGGTGCAATCTTTCGCAGACATCGTGTCCACCTTCGGATTCAAATTCCGTCCGAAGCGGCTCCTGCCTGCAGAGTTTCAGCGTTTTATCTCCTCAATTGAAGGACTGCCCGAAGAACGGATGCTCTCGTACCTGATGTTGCGATCGTTCAAACAGGCCGTCTACTCGCCAAAGAACATCGGGCACTTCGGACTCGCTTCAGAGGCCTACACGCACTTTACGTCTCCGATCCGCCGTTATCCGGATCTCATCGTTCACCGGATTCTCAAAGCGACGATCGCACGACGCCAGTCCTCAGGCCTTTCCGAAGGACAGCTAGAGGCGATCGCGAGTGAATCCAGCGAGCGCGAGCGCCTGGCGGCCCAGGCCGAGCGCGAGTTGATCGAGTGGAAAAAGATGCTCTTGATGGAACGGCACCTGGGTGACACCTTCGACGCCATCGTCCTTACCGTCTGGAAGGATGGCTTCAATGTGGAGCTTCTCAACCAGTTCATCGAGGGCTTCGTCCCCGTAGCGGACCTTCCAGATGGCGAGTATCGCTTTGATGCGGCCGACCGCGTGCTGATCTCACGCCGGACAAAACAGCGTTTTCGTTTGGGCGATCGCATGATGGTGCAGGTGGCACGTGTGGATAAGCTATTGCGGCGCGTGTACTTCCGTCCGCTCCTGGAGACCAGAAAGCGCCGGAAATGAGCCACGGATTCGGTCGATTCGGGTTAAAATCTTTCGTTCCGTTTGCGCCGGCGTAGCTCAGGTGGTTAGAGCGAAGGTCTCATAATCCTTAGGTCGACGGTTCGAGTCCGTCCGCCGGCACTCCGTCTCTCTCCTTTGGCTCGTGCGATAATCGCATCATGTCCCCTTTCGTCCAGCAGGTTCAGCAGACTCTTGCCCGTTATCGGATGGTCGATTCCCTGGACCACGTTCTCGTCGGAGTCTCCGGAGGCGCGGACTCCACGGCGCTACTGCTGGTTTTAAGAGAACTGGGCTGCAACCTCGCCGTGGCCCATCTCCATCATGGACTGCGCGGCGAAGAAGCCGACGAAGATGAGAAGTTCGTCGAGGGTCTTGCTTCCGCACTGGAGCTGCCATGCTTCACACACCATGTATCGATCGCCGAGCGAGGCGGCAACGTCGAGGCTGAGGGCCGGGACGCACGAAGAGATTTCTTTCAGTCGCTCTCGAGAGAGCATGGATTCACGAAGATTGCCCTGGCCCACAACCGGGAAGATCGCGTCGAGACGTTCCTGCTCCACCTTATGCGAGGTGCGGGCAGTGAAGGATTCGTCTCGATGGCGCCTGTAATCGGGACGACGATCCGGCCGCTGATTGAGACCCCGCGAGCGGAGATTGAAAACTTCTTGAAGGATCGGAACCAGCCGTGGCGCACCGATCGGACAAACTCCGATATCTCCTTTTCCCGCAATAAGATGCGGCATGAAATCATCCCCCAACTGTCCTCTTCATTTAATGTCCGGCTCGTCGATGGGCTTTCCCGCACTTTGTCCGTTCTGCAGGACGAGGATCAGTGGATGTCGGCAATGGCCGAAACGTGGCTGGCTCAACATGACGGAGACAAAGGTATCGATGTCGCTGCCCTTCGGATAACGCCGCCGGCGCTCGCAAGACGTGTCCTTCGTACGCGGCTGCGGCAGGCGGGCTCGCATCTTATCGACCTTACCTTCGATCATGTCGAAGCGATCCGAAGACTGCTCGACGACGGCAAGAGTGGCAAAGTGATACCCCTTCCGGGGGGCATCGTTGCAGCGCGTGAGTTCGACCGGCTGGTTTTTCTGAACCGAGAAGAACCGGCAAAGGCCTTCGACTACACCCTCCCGATTCCGGGCACCATTCATATTCCGGAGTTAGGGCAGACATTTCGCGCCGAGTGTGTGCGGAATCTTGAAGACGTTGGAAGCCCCGGGCCCGGGCGGGTTTTTGTCGATGGTAGCCGCCTCGAAGCCTATGTTAATATTCGGAATTGGAAACCCGGAGATTATTACAAACCTGCAGGCTGGCCGGCAGGAAAGCTAAAGAAGCTCTTTCAGAGGGCGCGGGTTCCGCGGAGTAAGCGCTGTCGTTGGCCAGTATTCGTAACGAATGCCACAATCGTTTGGGTCGCATCCTTTCCCGTTTCCCGCGAGTTTGTTCCCGGCGGTCATACCGAGAAAATTGTGGCTTTTGAGACGCTGCGAGGCTAAGGTCAAAAGTAGTCTCCTAGACTTTTGGGCTGCTGCCGAGTCTAAGAGAATTGTAACGGGGGTTATTTGAATTGAATTCGACAGTAAAGACGATTTTGATCTGGGTCCTGATCCTGGTTGCGGCGGTCGGGCTGTGGAACTTCGTCGAGCACAGATCACCGAATGTTCCATATGTAACACTTACCGACCTGCTCGCGAAGGTCCGCAATGGCGATGTCACGGAAGTGACGATCGATGGTGCGAATCTCAGAGGAAAACTACACAACGGCGAGGAGTTCAAGTCCACGATCCCGGTGGAATATGCCGCCATCTACGACCAACTCACCGGAAAAGACGTTAAGGTCACCATTGTTCCTCCGGACCAGAATCCATGGCTTGCGATGTTGTTGTCGTGGGGACTGCCCATGTTGTTCGTTTTCGGCTTCTGGATTTTCTTCATGCGCCAGATGCAGAGCGGAGGCAACAAGGCCCTTTCCTTCGGCAAGAGCCGGGCGAGACTTCTAACAGCCCATCAAAAGAAGGTCACATTTAAAGATGTGGCCGGCGTCGATGAAGCGAAGGAAGAACTGCAGGAGATCATCGACTTCCTCAAAGAACCCCAGAAGTTCCAGAAACTCGGCGGACGCATCCCGAAAGGCGTTCTGCTTGTCGGTCCTCCGGGAACCGGAAAAACCCTGCTGGCGCGCGCCATCGCAGGCGAGGCCAATGTTCCGTTCTTTTCGATCAGCGGCTCCGATTTCGTCGAAATGTTCGTCGGAGTGGGCGCTTCGCGTGTTCGGGATCTGTTCGAGCAGGGCAAGAAAAATGCGCCGTGCATCATCTTTATCGACGAAATCGACGCAGTCGGACGTCATCGTGGAGCTGGCCTTGGCGGCGGTCATGACGAACGCGAACAAACCCTCAATCAGTTGCTCGTCGAGATGGATGGTTTTGAATCGAATGAAGGCGTCATCCTCATCGCGGCAACCAACCGCCCGGATGTGCTGGATCCGGCGCTCTTGCGGCCTGGACGATTCGATCGCCGCGTGGTCGTGCCACGACCCGACGTGAAAGGTCGCGAAGGCATCCTTTCGGTCCATGTAAGAAAGATTCCGCTGTCGGATGACGTGGATGTCTCTGTGATCGCGCGAAGCACGCCAGGATTCTCTGGCGCCGATCTGGCGAACCTCGTTAACGAAGCTGCGCTGAACGCCGCTCGCATGAATCAGAAGGTTGTGCTTCACGAAGACTTCGAGCTCGCCAAGGACAAGGTCCTGATGGGTGTGGCGCGAAAGTCGATGCTGATCAACGAACTCGAGAAGCGGGTTACGGCCTATCACGAAGCAGGACACGCTCTGGTTGCGGCCATGACCGAAGGCGCAGATCCGCTGCACAAGGTCACCATCATCCCGCGGGGTATGGCTCTGGGTGTCACGCAGCAATTGCCCGTCGATGATCGGCATACTTATCCGAAAAAGTATCTCGAAGGACAGCTCGGCATCATGATGGGCGGTCGTCTTGCGGAAGAACTCTTCCTCGATACGATGACCACAGGGGCCGGCAATGACATCGAACAGGCGACCGAACTGGCTCGAAAGATGGTCTGCCAGTTCGGCATGTCTTCACTCGGTCCGCTGACTTTTGGAAAACAGGAAGAACAGATCTTCCTCGGACGCGAGATCGCGCAGCATCGCGATTACAGCGAAGCCACAGCGGTATCGATCGACGAAGAAGTGCGCGGCATGGTGATCGGCGGATATGATCGCGCGAAGGCGATTCTCACGGGACACCGCGAAGCCCTGATCCGGATCGCTGAAGCGCTGCTTGAGCGCGAATCGCTCGATGCAGCCGACATCCAGCTCCTGATCGCGGGGCAACCGCTCGTAGAGCGGCGCTCCCCGAAGACCGACCCCAAACCGGAGAAGCCGGCAGCGGCTCCGGCCAAGAACGCGCGGCCGTCTCCCATACCGCCGCAGCAGGAACGGCCCGCTCCAGCATAGTTGCTGGAGACTTGAGACCAAAGGCCATCCGTGATTGTTCATGGATGGCCTTTTTTGTTGGACACCGGGAATTTGGCCACGGACGGGGACGGGGGTAATTCGGGGACGGTCACCAAATTCGCACGACGTTCCTTATCGAGCAAAGTAGTTTCGCTTACGAATTTGGTGACCGTCCCCGAATTACCCCGATTTTCCTGTTTGGCGTCCTTGACGTCCTGGCGGTTCAAATTCCCGGTGTTTGCAAAACATGCGAAGTATTTCCACGTGGACATTACCGAGAACTGCCATTGAACTGGGACACCGAACCATCGTCATGGGAATTCTCAATGTGACTCCGGACTCCTTCTCCGACGGCGGACGATATCTCGACCCCGGTAAGGCCATCGCGCGAGCGTTGGAGCTGGAAGCAATTGGGGCCGATATTCTCGATCTTGGAGGAGAATCCAGCCGTCCGGGAAGTGTTCCTATTTCGGAAGGCGAGGAACTAAGACGCCTGATGCCGATTGTTGAAGCTTTAGAGGGCAAGCTGAAGGTCCCGATCTCTGTGGATACTTATCGCTCCGAAGTTGCGCGCCGCGCTCTGGGAGCCGGGGCTCAGGTTGTGAATGACATCAGCGCCTTCCGTTTCGATCCGTCGATGGCCGGTGTGGTTCAGGAATACCGGGCCGGTGTAGTGCTGATGCACAGCCGGGGCGCTCGCGAGGAACTGCACACGCAGCCCCCCTTGAATGATGCGAACGACGCGGTGGGTCAGGTGCGTGACGATCTGCAACGTTCGATGGGACAAGCTTTGGCGGCCGGAATTCCAAAGTCTGCGATCGTGATCGATCCCGGCATAGGTTTCGGAAAGCGCGCCGAAGAAAGCCTGAGTGTTTTGCGCAACCTCGGGGCCTTGTCTCCATTAGAATGTCCGTTACTTGTGGGAACTTCCCGCAAGTCGTTCATCCGAAAGGTCGCGCGGATCGGACCGGATGCTCCGTACAGCCCCCTTTGGGGCACCGCGGCAACGGTAGCCAGCGCGGTTCTGCAAGGAGTCCACATCGTGCGAGTACATGATGTACAGGAGATGAGGATACTGGTCGATGTACTGGATGCGATCGCAAGTTAGAGGACGTCACGCATGAACTGGACTGCAGTCCCCGACATTCTTATCGCCGCGTTCGTCATCTACCAGGCGCTCGTGTTCATTCAAGGGCGGCGCGCGATGAATATGGTTGTTGGGGTTGCGCTGGCCGTGCTGTTCTTCTATTTCTCGCGCTGGACGCGACTGGACACGGTTTCATGGCTGTTGTCCACGATTCTGCCGTACTTCGTTTTTCTGATCATCATCGTGTTTCAGTCCGAGATCCGCAGGGCTCTGGCCTACTTCGGGCAGACGGCCGTACCCGCGGGCATCTCACGCATGAATCGCACGGAATCCACAGAGGAGATCATGCTCGCCGTCGAGAGACTCGCTGCAAGCAAGACGGGAGGGCTGATCGTGATCGAACGCAATATCGGGTTGAGAACCTACGTCGAAAGCGGCGTCGCGCTGGACGCGGTGTTGTCTTTCGATCTGCTTGTGACAATCTTCAATCACGACCTGCCTTTGCACGACGGCGCGGTCATCGTTCAAAACAACCGTATTGCAGCGGCGGCGTGCTTCCTGCCGCTCACCGTGAAACCCCGGTTGAGCAAGGATCTGGGCACGCGGCATCGGGCCGCAATAGGCATCACGGAGGAAACGGACGCTCTGGCAATCGTCGTCTCCGAAGAAACAGGTTCGGTGGCGTTCGCCCATGATGGTCAAATCGAGCGGGGCCTGGAGGTAAACGAACTGCGATTGAAAGTACGGGAAGCATTCGGAACGAAGCGTCCAGTACCGTCCATACCGGCGGCAGCTGTGGAATCGACACATGAAAGACCTTCTACTTCATAACTGGCATCTCAAGCTGATCTCCCTGGCGCTGGCCGCCGTCTTGTGGGCGCAGGTGGCGCGTACGCCCACTTCAGAGACGGGGGTGTCGGTGCCGCTGGAGTATCAGAACATCCCGCCAAGAACGGAGGTTTATGGCGACACGGCAAACCGGGCCGAAGTGCGATTGCGCGGACCGTCATCTCTGTTGAGATCCATTTCGGGACAGGACGTATCGCTTTCGATCGATATGCACACCATGGCCATGGGGCAGGAGAAGATTCTTCCATTGACCCCCGACCTCGTGCACGCGCCCTTTGGCGTGGAGGTTGTGCGAGTAAATCCGGCGCGAGTGCACTTGACTGTCGAGCCCACCGCGCAAAGAACGGTGCGGGTCGTGCCGATAACGACGGGATTGCCAAAGGCGGGGTTCGAGGCGGAAAAGACAACCGTCACTCCGGAAACAGTGGATATCGAAGGCCCTGAAAGCCATGTGCGGGCAGTGAATGCCATTTCGACTACGCCCATTAGGCTTAAGGACAGGAGCGCGACTTTCACAGAGACGGTCGATCTCGATATCCAGGATCCCGTGGTCAGAATTCTGAAAGCAACGTCCGTGAAGGTAGGAATCAAAATCGGGCAGATTAAACCATGAAATTATTTGGTACAGATGGTATTCGCGGGCGCGCAGGGGAGTTTCCCCTGAATGCAGAGTCGGTCGTGACGATCGGCCAGGCCATTGCGGAGCGGCTTGGTGGGCCCGTCCTCGTAGGCCAGGATACGCGTGTCTCGAGCCCCTGGATCTTCGACCTGCTCAAGCAAGGCTTTGCGCGATCCGGCAAAGCGCACGGTGCGCCGCCGGCCACAATTGAAACCGCCGGAGTCATCCCTACTCCTGCGGTTGCCTTGCTCACGCGAATGCATCCCTTTGCAGGCGGCGTGATGATTTCCGCATCCCACAATCCCTTCGAAGACAATGGCATCAAGGTGTTTTCGTCGGATGGCACCAAGCTTAACGACACCACCGAGTCGGAGATCGAACAACGCATTCACGCGCTGCTGCCGGCGGGCGTGGAGGCCGTGGTGAACAGCATTCCCGAGATTGCGATTTCGAAAGAGAGTGTGGGCCGCTGGCTGGAAAGCTACAGCGAATTGTTGCTTTCGCATTTTCCCAGCGGGCAATGGTTGAGCGGATTGCGCATCGTTGCGGATTGCGCCAACGGCGCGATGAGCGTTGTGGCACCGGAACTCCTCAGGCAACTCGGAGCGGACGTGCGTGTGATTTGCGGCGATCCGAGCGGAAAAAACATCAACCTGAATTGCGGCGCGGTGCACCTGGAAACCCTCGCTACGGCAATGAAAGAAGAGACGGCGGATTTTGGAGTCGCATTCGACGGAGACGGAGATCGCTCACTTTTTGTGTCGCAGCGCGGGAAGCACGTGGACGGCGATGCCGTCCTACTGGTGATGGCACGGAGGTTCAAGCCTTCAACAGTGGTGGGAACTTCGATGACCAACTATGCGCTCGAAAAAGTACTGCGCGCGGAAGGTATCGCGCTCACTCGCGTCGGTGTGGGCGACCGGTACATCTTCGAGGAAATGCGGCGCAGTGGCGCGGCCATTGGCGGCGAGCCTTCCGGGCACATTATCTTTTCGGACTTCCGTCTGTCGGGCGATGGGTTATTGACCACACTGAAGCTGGCAGAAACGATGGTCGCGGCGAAGAAGTCGATGGATGATCTCACGCAGGATTGGATTCCCGCGCCACAGTTGCTGAAGGGCGTGCCTGTTTCCCGCAGAGTGCCGATCGAAGAATTGCCGGCGCTGCAGGCAGTGATGCGTGATGCGGGTGCGGAGTTGAAGCATTGTGGAAGACTCGTCGTGCGTTATTCAGGAACGGAACCGCTGTTGCGCGTGATGATTGAGAGCGACGATGCGAAGCGCAATGACGAGTGGATGAATCGGCTGCTGGACGCGATTGGAAAAGATATCCCAAAAAAATAAGATTGTGTTTGACACGTCCCTGCTCTGTCCGTATTATTACCGGATGTGCCTAGCGACTTGACGGTCGCTGAGGGGTGTTCAAGAGAACGCAATCCGCCAAGCACCATTAGGCGGTTTTTTTGGCGCCAAAAAACACAGTTTGAGGCCTGAGTGCCTTTGGCTCTTTGAAAATTGAAAGCGTACGCAAACGTTGATGAGATTGAGTTCGGTCTTTAGCGTGAACAGTTCAAACTACAAGTTTACTTGAGAGTTTGATCCTGGCTCAGAATCAACGCTGGCGGCATGCCTAACACATGCAAGTCGAGCGAGAAAGGGTAGCAATACCTGAGTAAAGCGGCGCACGGGTGAGTAACACGTGGATAACCTGCCTCAAAGTGGGGAATAACACCGGGAAACCGGTGCTAATACCGCATATTCTGATGGAGTCTGAGGACTTTGTCAGTAAAGGAGCAATTCGCTATGAGAGGGGTCCGCGGCTGATTAGCTAGTTGGTGAGGTAATGGCTCACCAAGGCAACGATCAGTAGCCGGTCTGAGAGGACGGTCGGCCACACTGGAACTGAGACACGGTCCAGACTCCTACGGGAGGCAGCAGTGGGGAATTTTTCGCAATGGGGGCAACCCTGACGAAGCAATGCCGCGTGGATGATGAAGTATTTCGGTACGTAAAATCCTTTCGACGGGGACGAAACCGCAAGGTTGACGGTACCCGTAGAAGAAGCCCCGGCTAACTCCGTGCCAGCAGCCGCGGTAATACGGGGGGGGCAAGCGTTGTTCGGAATTACT
>Ga0134121_10001499_pt1 | contig 21924 bp, 27 predicted proteins | sample KB301_FD_96463 | JGI IMG/M metagenome (GOLD analysis project Ga0134121, IMG submission 96463) | Terrestrial soil microbial communities without Nitrogen fertilizer from Kellogg Biological Station, Michigan, USA - KB3-0-1 | ecosystem: Environmental > Terrestrial > Soil > Unclassified ... | reverse complement strand
TATATCGCCGTCGTCGGGCGGCCTCGGCGCGTCGATTTCCGCTGCGGTTGCAGGCACATCCCTGCTAGGGGCTACGTCCGTCACCTTTAGTGGAACCGGCGTCACCGCCACGATTGGCAGCGGCGGAACCTCCACAAGTCTGCCCGTAAGCATCAGCATTGCGGCGGACGCCGCATTAGGGACGCGCACCGTTACAGTAGTCACTCCGTTTGGCACATCGAACTCATTCACGGGATTCACAGTCCCCAGTATCAATTTGGGATCGTGGACGACATTGACAAATTCGCCCCCGGTAGGAGTCACCAACTGTCTCCTGTTGACCGACGGCCGTGTCATCTGTCAACAGCAGGCCAGCATAAACTGGTACGCACTCACACCGACGATAACCGGCAATTACGCGGGCGGAACATGGGCCGCCATCGGATCGATGCAACCTGGGTACGCGCCACTCTATTACTCGTCGGCAGTGCTCCCGGATGGCCGCGTCATCATTATGGGAGGGGAATATGAGTGCTCGACAGGAACCTGCGTTAATGTCGAACAAAAGAACGGTTCGATCTATGATCCTGCCACCAATACTTGGACGGCGATGACGGCTCCCAGTGGTTGGACCACGATAGGGGATGCGATGGCGATCGTTTTGGCCGACGGCCGGTACATGCAGGCGGATTGTTGCAGCGGCAAGTCCGCATTCCTGAACCCTTCAACGCTGACCTGGACCGCTGCCACCGGCACGCAACTCGATAACTACAACAACGAGGAAGGATGGGTCTTGCTTCCTGATGGAACGGTGCTCAGCGTCGATATATGGCATTCCACCGCGACCCAAACGGAGCGCTTTAATCCCGCAACCAATCTTTGGGCAAGTGCCGGAGTTACTCCCGTCGCCCTCGCCGATAACATCACCCACACGAATGGCACCAGCCGCGGTTACGAAATAGGCCCGGGGATATTACGGCCCGACGGAACGGTCTTCTGGGTTGGCGCGGCTGGAGAACCCACGGCGACCGCGCACACAGGCATATACAACACCGCCAACAATACGTGGTCCGCGGGCCCCGACGTGCCAAACCACGATGGCGGCAATGACTCGGCGTCAGCCGTGCTCCCCAATGGCCACGTGCTCATTACGGCCGCACCCGCCACTGAAACGGGCTTGTATGGCTCTCCAACCCGCTTCTACGATTTCGACGGTACGAACCTGACGTTAGCCCCGCTGCCTACCAATTGCGTCGGCACGTGCATCCGCCCTTCGTTCACGACCGCATTGCTCGTGTTGCCAACCGGACAGGTGATGATGACGACCCAGAACAATCACGTCGAACTTTATACGGCCACCGGAAACCCCGACCCGTCATGGCTTCCGACGATTACAGCAGTTCCCAGCGTTGTGGATCGCGGTTCGACGTACTCCATCTCCGGAACGCAGTTCAATGGGCTTGGATCGGGAGCTTCCTACGGCGACGACCAACAGGTCGCCACGAATTTTCCGTTGGTCCGCATCACCAACCGTGCGACTAACCACGTCTTCTACGCAAAGACCCACAACCACAGCACGATGGGAGTGGCAACCGGCAACGCGACAGTCTCGACTCAATTCGACGTTCCAGTCAACATGGAGACCGGCCTCAGCGATATCGAAGTCGTCGCCAATGGCCTGGCATCGTCCAAAACAACGATCACGGTAACGCCAACAGTGGGAACAACGAACAAAAGGCGGGGACAGATCATCAGTCAGTAAGGTCGGTTCGCGCTGCTGTATTCGGCTTGCAGTCTTAACCTTCTCTACCGATGGTATTCCGCTTCAATCACCGAACTCATTCCGCCGCGCGTTGTGAAGTCTCCGGTTACTTTGGCGTAAGTCGGCTGGCACGCTGCAACGATATCCTTCAAGATCTTGTTTACGGCGTTCTCGTAGAAAATCCCCAGACTGCGATAGGCCTGGATGTACATCTTCAGCGACTTCAGCTCAAGGCAAAGGTTGTCCGGGCGGTAGTGAATGGTGATGGCACCAAAATCCGGGAGGCCGGTCTTTGGGCACATCGAAGTGTATTCCGTGTTGGTGATACGGATGTCGTAGTCGGGAAACTGATTGGCCCAGCATTCAATGGCCGGTAGCTGGGCGGCGACACCGGCTTTAGCGTGTTCTTCCGTGTATTCCATTTTCTCGAGGGCTGCGCCCTGATGGGCCACCGGCAAACTATAACATGGCAGAAAAATAAAAAGCCCTCAGGTGCTTCATGCCCCTGAAGGCTTCATCCCTAGTCTCCTTCGCCGTCGTTTCAGATTCCGCTCGCGACTTCCTGCTTCGCGCGGGCTCCATGCCCTGCAGTCATCCTGTGAGTCCGAAACGCTCCGACTACCGTCCCTGGCTGGAGTAGCCTAGTGCTACTAGGAAAACCGGTCTCTTGCGAGACGGGGGCTATTGTCGAGGTGAGTCAGGAAGAATGCAAGAGTTTTTTTTCAATCTTTCGATTACTATTTTCGCCATGCCGACACCATCAAAAATGAAGCCTCTTTTGGTCATTGTAAGCGCCATTGTCGTCGCGGGCATTATCGCCCTTTACTTGTCCCGCCAAGGCACGGCCGCGGGGACCGAGAAAGCCGCGGGCGACGGCTCTCAAAAAGCTGCGCCAACGGCGGCCGCAGGCGGAGGCGGCAGGGTGAGAGGACCGGCCGACGCCCCTGTGACGTTGCTGGAATATGGAGACTACCAGTGCCCGACCTGCGGGCTTTATCATCCGATCGTCACCGAACTGTTGTCGCGCTATCAGGGCAAACTCAAGCTCGAGTTCCACCACTACCCTCTCGTTCAAATGCATCCCAATGCATTGGCCGCAGCGCGGGCCGCGGAATCGGCCGGCGATCAAGGCAAGTTTTGGGAGATGAATGACCTTCTCTTCGAGCATCAGGACCAGTGGTCCAAGAGTGCGAGTGCGGAGACGATCTTCCTGCAGTACGCGATTCAACTCGGGCTGGACTCCAACCGCTTCATGCAGTCGATGAAGTCGCCCGCCACGCAGGAACGGATCCTTGCCGACGTGACGCGCGGAAACGACATCGTCAAAGGCACGCCTACCTTCGCCATCAATGGGCAAGTCCTGCAGGATTTGCCGGGGCTTGAAGGCTTGTCGGACCTCATCGCCAGCCAGCTCAAGACTCTCGGAAAGTGAGGGGGCGCGCACTCGCTCTCATCCTCCTCGCCTTTCTGGGGTTGATAGACACCCTGTATCTCGGAATCAAGCGAGGCAAGCCCGTGCCCTGCTCGATCACAAGCGGCTGCGAGGAGGTTCTGAACAGCCGTTTCTCCACGCTGGCAGGCATTCCCATTTCCTGGTTCGGGTTCGCTTTCTATCTGACCGTCTTCAGTTGCGCGGTGTTTGCCACGTTTGGAGAAGGCTGGGTATTGAAGCTCGTCTTCTGGCCTATCTTGACAGCCTTCATCATTTCCGTCGGACTTGTTGGCGTCCAGGCCTTCATTTTGCACGCCTACTGTCAGTACTGCCTGGGATCGGCAATACTGGTCACGATGATTCTTATCGCTTCGCCGAAACCGGCGCGAAGCGTGAGCGCCGGGTAATTCGGGGCAAGGGGTAATTCGGGCGCGGGGTAATTCGGGGACGGTCACCAAATTCGCGCGAGGCGTCTCCATTTTCGGAAGATGTATGTCGCGAATTTGGTGACCGTCCCCGAATTACCCCGAGTTTGGGGTTCGAGTAGTCTGACCCCGACTTACCCTGCCCCGAATTACCCCCGAATTACCGGCTTGCAAAACAGTTCGATCGGCGTCAACGAATCGGTCGCTGGTACAGTAGTAGGTATCGGAAGGCAAAATGGAACTGCTGATGTCGCGGGCGCCGGAGGGCGGATCCTCGCCCGAAGCGCTTGAAATCGAAACTCTTGTCCGGCGCACACTCGCCGGCGAGACGGCCGCGTTCGAGCAAATTGTCCTGCGCTATGAGCGCCGGGTGATGACGTTGTCGCTAAGAGTGCTCCGGGGCGCGGACGACGCTCAGGACGCGACGCAGGAAGTCTTTCTCCGAGCCTTCAAGTACATCCATCGACTTGATCTTCGAAAGCCGATTGAACCCTGGTTGATGCGTATGACCGTGAACGTCTGCCGGGATATCGCGCGGAAAAAGCTCCGCCGCCACCATTCATTTTCGGAAATTCCTGCCGTAGACGCGGACCCTAAAGATGAATCCAAAGATCCCTATGCCGGCTTCGCGTGGGAGCAACAGCGCCAGATGCTCTGGCGAGCACTCGAGGGACTGCCAGAGAAGGAAAGGATGGCTGTGATTTTGCGGGACGTCGAAGGCTTCACCACTTCGGAAGTCGCCGAAATCCTTGGATCCTCCGAAGGGACCGTTCGGTCGCAGATTTGCCGGGGTCGATTGCGGATCAAGGCAGCCATGGATCACCTCACATGAGCGGCTGTGAATGCAAACCCGTGCGTAGCGTGAGCGCGGTAGCGCGAAACATGAAGCTCAGGGCGCAGCCATCAAGAAATAAGGGAGGCCTGCTATGAATTGCGACCGTGCCCGGAAATTTCTCGCGTTGTGCGCGGGCGGAGACCTTGGCGCGTCTGAAGCCGCCGCAGTCGACCGACATCTTCAAGAATGCGCGGGATGTCGGAAGTTTTACGAAGGCCTCGAAAATAATCACGCCCTGCTGCGATCCCTTCTCCGCGAGACCGTGACGCCCGCTTCGTTATCCAGGATGCGCAGCGAGCTTTTCTCTCAGCTTCGGGATCCGGCAACCGTCTTGGGATGGAGGATTCGCCTCGAGCGATTTCTCCTGACGGGATTCCGAAGGCCGCGGTATGCCGTCGCTGGAATGGCGATTGCCGCGATTATTTCCGTATCGTTGTTTGCTCAGATGCGGCATGTAACCGCCGGTCCGGTTGTAATGGCCGCAGTGTTTGAAAGCGAAGACACGCTGCTGCGCCCCGATTACCGGAATTGGAAGGTAGTGGATGCGACAACCCACGACGAGCACCATGTGTTCGAAAAGACTTACATCAGCCCTGATGCTTATCGGGAGTTTGCGCAGACCGGCAAGTTTCCTGAGGGAACCGTCGTGGTGCTCGAGTCATCGAGGACGTCCGTTTCATTCCTGGCGTCGGTAAAGGACAGTAGCCGGTTCGAGGGTGGATGGGGTTATTTCGAGTTCCGCGACGTTGAGGGCCGGCAAACGTCCAAGGCTACAGCACTTCCGAAAAGTGCGGGCTGCGTCGCCTGCCATCGGGATCATGGCGCAAGGGACCATGTCTTTACCCAGTTTTATCCTGTCTTGAGGACGGCTGCGGGAGTGTTATAATTCTGGACGCGCCACTGGTGTTTAAATTATGAAATCCAAACAACTTAAGTTTCTTATCGGTTCCGTCGCAATCCTGACCGCACTGGCCTATTTCGGATATCAGGGTTTCAACGAGAGCATGTCCTATTTCCAGACCGTACCGGAACTCTACGCGTCGGGCGACAAAGCCTATAACCGTACGAGTCTCAAGGTACAGGGCGAAGTCGTGAAGGGCTCTATCCGGCGTGATGGGCAAGCCACCGTCTTTGCCATCGGTCCGAAGGACTTCAAAGCTCCCAGCAACTTCGCGCCTGGCCCGCAGACGCAAACGCTGATGGTGCGCTACATCGGATCGGACGCCCTACCCGACACCTTCCGGGATTACGCGAGCGCCATCGTGACCGGCCATCTTCGAAAGGACGGCACGTTTGAAGGCACGTTTATTCAGGCTCAGTGCGCATCCAAATACCAGCGGGAGAACGCTGCCGAAGTGAAGAAGACTGCGGCGAAAGAATAGGAGCTAAGGACCATGGCCCAGGTCGGTCAATTTTCATTAGCACTGGCCTTTATCGTGGCGCTCTATTCGATTGTGGCGTCAGTGATAGGGATCCGTACCCGAAACGACAAGCTTATTGCCAGCGGCCGCAACGCGGCGATCGCCAATTGTTTCGCGGTTTCGGCGGCGATCTTCAGTCTTGCGTATCTCTTCATCACGAACGACTTCACGATCGCCTACGTGGCAGCGCACTCCAGCATCGATCTTCCGCTGCATTTCAAGATCAGTTCGGTCTGGGGCGGCCAGGAAGGTTCGTTGTTATTCTGGGCGTGGATTCTGACGGTCTATTCCGCGCTGTGCGTCTTCCAGAATCGGAACAAGCATCGATCGATGATGCCGTACGTCACGGCAGTGCTGATGGCCACCTCGATCTTCTTCACAGCGATGCACCTGTTCGTGGTGAATCCCTTCAAACTCGGTGGAGTTCAACTGCCCGGCGGCGCGGTCCGGCTCTTTCATCCGGCGGACGGCGATGGGCTGAATCCCCTGTTGCAAGACACGCTGATGGTGATCCATCCGCCCATGCTTTACACGGGCCTGGTCGGCTTTGCCATCCCCTACGCCTTTTGCATCGCGGCGTTGATCACGCGCCAGCTGGGCGACACCTGGATTCGCACCACGCGGCGCTGGACGATGATTGCGTGGGGAATCCTCGCAGTCGGCATTCTGCTCGGCGGCAACTGGGCCTATCACGAACTCGGCTGGGGCGGATACTGGGCATGGGATCCCGTCGAGAACGCATCGCTGATGCCGTGGCTGATTGGAACGGCCTACCTGCACTCGGTGATGGTGCAGGAAAAGAAAGGCATGCTGAAGATCTGGAACGTCGTGTTGGTCGTTGCGGCCTACACCATGTCGATCTTCGGCACGACCCTGACGCGCAGCGGCCTTGTCGATTCCGTTCATGCCTTTGCGAAGTCCGATATCGGCGGCTACTTCATGGCGTTCATCATCGTGACGTTGTCGGGCGCGCTCTATCTGATTCTGGACCGCCTGCCTTATCTGAAGGCCGACAGCCAGATGGGGTCCGTCGTCTCGCGCGAGAGCAGTTTCCTCTTCAACAACCTCGTGCTGCTGGTTGCCTGTTTCGCCATATTGTGGGGCACGATGTTCCCCGTTCTGTCGGAGTGGTACAACGGCGACAAAATCACCGTGGGCGCTCCATTCTTCAATCGGGTGAATGTTCCCATTGCGATCTTCCTGCTGTTTTTGACCGGCGTCGGACCGTTGCTTGCCTGGCGAAAGGCCTCGACCAACAGTTTGAAGAGAAACTTCATGCTGCCGGCAATCCTCGGACTCGGGTCAGGTGTCCCGCTGTACCTGTTTGGCGTCCGGCATTTCTACGCGTGGCTCTCGCTTGTGATGTGCGTCTTCGTCGGCGTCACGATCATCCGGGAGTTCTACAAAGGCGCTCAAGCTCGGGCTTACGGCACCGGCGAGAGATTCCATGAAGCCATCGTCAATCTAACGTTGCGGAATACCCGGCGCTACGGCGGCTACATCATCCACTTCGGTTTTGTGCTTTTGTTCGTCGGCTGGTCCGGCCAGGCTTTCAGCGAAAAGTTCCGGTTGCCGGACAGCAAGATTGGCAGCCACTTCCAGGTGCATCAGTACGATCTTCGGGTTGAGGACATGGGGGTGCGCCAGGGGCCTAATTACGCCGCGCAATATGCCGACGTCAGCCTCTACGAATACGGCAAGAAGAAAGCCATTATGAAACCGGAATGGCGGCGTTACGGCGGACGCGATCAGCAAGGCACGACGGAAGTGGCGATCCTGTCGACACTGAAGACCGACATATACCTTGTTTTTCAGGGATCGACCGACGGCGTTTCGGGCGACTTCACGATCTATTACAACCCCCTTGTCATGTGGGTCTGGATCGGTGGCGCGATTCTGGGATTTGGCACGGTGATCGCCCTCCTGCCAAACCGTCAGTCTACGGGCAGGAAATCGCAACGCGTGCATGTGAAGGAAGGCGAGGAAATTGAACAAGCGGCTACATAGCGCGATTCGCGGAGCCCTGGTGGCGCTTTTCCTGGTGACTGCGTCGAGCATGCAGGCCAGCGACGACCGCGCCGAAACGCTCGGCCAGGGTCTCATCTGCATGTGCAATTGCCACCAGCTTCTCTCCGGTTGCGAAATGATCAATTGTCCGTCCGCCCCACCGATGCGCAAGGAACTGAGGAAGTACATCGCCGAGGGCACTGACGACAAGACCATACTTGCTTCATTCTCTGCGAAATATGGCCCCAACGTGCTCTCTGCGCCATCCACTGAAGGATGGTTCAACCTCTCGGCATGGCTGATGCCGTTCGCGGTGTTCGGCGCGGGCGCGCTGGCGGTGGTCTTCGCCTTGAAGAAACTTCGAACGAGTGCGCCTGCCACGGAGCCGGCCGGGCCGGCCGGGCCTTCGCCGTATGAACGCGAAGTGGAAGAAGAACTTAAAAAGTTCACTCCGGAAGATTGATGACCTACTTGCTCTGCGCTTTGCTGGGAGGCGGCGTTATCATTGCGATCTGTGTGCCCCTGTTTCGCAAAGAGAGCACTCTGGAATCCGCCATCATTGAAGAGACCGAATGGGACCTCCTCCTCCGCAAAAAGGAAAGGCTCCTCGCCAACATTCAGGATCTGGATTTCGAATACAAATGCGGAAAGCTCTCCGAGACCGACTACACACAAGTTCGCAAGGAGATGGCCAGCGAAGTGGCAACCGTTCTGGAGCATATCCACAATCTCGAAGCCTCGCTCGATCTGGACGCTCTGATACGCCGTGAAGTGGCCGCGCGAAAAGACACTGCGCCAAAGGGATCGCAAAACGCCTGTCCATCCTGCTCCTTCAACAATCCACCCAAAAACAAGTTCTGTGCGGAATGCGGCGCGAAACTGAGTTCATAAAGGCAGTCTTCGCCGTTGTGGGACATCTTTCGGCGAGGGTGTCCCCTCCCCATCCAGAAAGACCAGGAGGGGTTCGTGCGGCATCAAGAAAATGGTGCGATAGCCGCCTTACGCCGCAGACGGGCGCGAAGCGCGAGCCCGATAGGGCGAAGCCTCAAAGAAAGTGGTTCCGAGACCGAAATCTTTCGGAATGCATTTTTGAAACGTCTCCGCTTCGGAACCACCCCGTCCGCTCCGCTCGATGCTTCGCGATATTCCTTTGGTCGCGGTGTCCCCTCCTGACTCAGGAGGGGACACCCGCCCGAATACGTCGCCGCAAATATGAAACGGCCGCCGCCATCGCTTGCACCCTCTGGCCTCTAGCCGCGATCGCACAAGACGAGGGCGGTCCGCGCCTTGTCCAGGTACCCAATCCCATGGCGGCGCACACGTGGTTCATCATCGCGGCGGTCGGCGCGTTTCTGGCATGGTGCATCAGCTACATCCTGCAGTTCCGCAGGAACCAGTTGAACGAAAAGAGCGACAAGTCCAAGCGCATCGCCCTTCTTCACGAGAAGGATGAGTTGCTCGACCGCCTGGCCCAACTGGAATCGGAGAAAGACGCCGGGACGATTCCGGGACCACGTTACGAAAAGGAATACCGGAAAGCGAGGAGCCGGCTCTCCGACGTCCTCACCCGTCTTGGGGGCAAACGCGATTCGGTGGAGGACTGATGACCGACGCTCTGGCCCTCGACTCCAGGGAGATTGAGAAGAGATTCGGGTATTCCTACGCCGTCCGCAGCATCAACCTTCAGGTCCGCCGGGGCGAGTTTGTCGCGCTGTTTGGCCGGAATGGAGCGGGCAAGACCACCTTCCTCAAGATTGCAGCCACATTGATGCGCCCCACCCGGGGAGCGCTTTCCATCGAAGGCTTCGATATTGGCAAAGAGCCGGAAGCCGTCCGGCGGCGAATCGGTTTTCTATCCCACAATACGTTTGTCTATCGCGATCTCTCCGCGCTCGATAACTTGAAGTTCTTCTGCCGCCTTTACGGCGCGGACGATTCCGACGATCGGCTTCTCGGCATCCTGGATCGCGTTGGCCTTCGAAAACGCGCAGCGGACCCGGTTCGCGCCTTCTCACGGGGGCTGCAGCAACGGGTCGGCATCGCGCGAGCCATGCTTCACGATCCCTCAGTGATACTTCTGGATGAACCCTATACCGGCCTCGACGCCAATGCCTCCCAAACCCTGAACGAACTTCTCGATGGCGCGGTCACGGCCGGCAAGACCGTGATTCTCACGACGCATGATGTGAATCAGGAGCTCCGCGGGGCCACGCGCGCCGTCATTGTCGACCGCGGCACGGTCGTGCATGACAGTAAAGCGAACGACCCTGCCGCGCGAGAGGCCTATGCCAGGTATATACAAGGAGAGGCGCGATGAGCCCGATTGCAGCAATCGTGTTCAAAGACATCGCCATCGAATACAAGAACAAGGAAGCGTTCAGCGCCATGGTTTTCTTCGGCATTCTGGTTGTGGTCATCTTCAGCTTCGCGTTCGAGGGCACGGACCGGAAGGCGCTCGCCACATCGCTTGCGCCGGGCATGTTGTGGGTCGCGTATTCCTTTGCAGGAATCCTGGGATTGAACCGGTCGCTGAGCATGGAAACCGACAATGACTGTCTTCAGGGGTTGCTGCTCTCCCCTCTCAGCCGAAGCGATCTCTATCTGGGGAAGGTCGCCGGAAATTTTGTTTTCACGATCATCGCGGAGCTCGTTCTGCTCCCCTTCTTCGTGGTGTTGAACAATCTGGCGTTCGATGGCAAGTTGCTCTGGATCATTGGGATTACATTACTGGGAACGATTGGGTTCGTGGCCATAGGAACGACGCTTTCGCTGATTTCCGCGCAGACGCGGATGAAAGAAGTCATGCTGCCCGTATTGCAGATTCCCATGACGTTTCCTGTGATTCTTTCGGCCGTCCAGGCCATGGCAATGGTCATGAGCGACGACCCGCGCGGCATCTCGTTCCCATTGTCGCTATTGGGAGTTTTTAGTACCGTCTATCTGACTGCTTCGTACTTCGTCTTTGAATACCTTGTTGAGGAATAGCATGAAACAGAGAATCCTTGGCCTGGCTTCGCTCGCCGCCATTCCCGTCGCGATGTATTTCGCTCTGGTGTACGCCCCAACGGAAGCGACGATGGGTACATTGCAGCGCGTGCTCTACTTTCACGTTCCACAAGCCGTCGCATCCTATGCTGCCGCAGTGATCTTCGGTATAGGCAGTCTCATGTATCTCATCAGGCGAGACCTGAAGTGGGATCGCCTTGCGTACTGTTCGGCCGAGTTGGGCGTCCTGTTCGCAACTACAACACTGGCGACGGGCATGATCTGGGGCAGGCTGGCCTGGAATGTGTGGTGGGCCGGAGACGCGCGTACGAACCTCGAACTGATCCTCGATCTGTCGTTCATCGGATACCTGATGCTTCGCAGCTATCTTCCCGAGCGTGAGAAGCGGGCGAGGCTGTCGACCGTTTTTGCCCTGCTCGCGGTGATCAACGTTCCGATCAATTACGGCGCCATCTATTGGTGGAACACACAGCACCCCAAGCCGGTCTTTGGGCCGGCCGGAGGCGGCGCGGACCCTGCGATCAGCACAGCGATAAGCGTCTGCATCCTGGCCTTCGGAATCGTTTTTGGGTATCTGCTCGTGCGACGACTCGCAGTAGCGTCCATGGAAGACGAGGTTGGAGAGCTGGAAGCGGCGGTCGAAACCGCATGAATCCGGGACACGAACTCGGTCTTATCGCGGTGGCCGCCGCCTACACCGTCGTCCTGGGCACGCTCCTGGTGTTTCTAAAGTCCATCTCCAATCGTCAAAAGCGGCTTGAAAAGCGCCGCAAAGAACTGCAGGAACAAGCCGGGCGATAAGGGGATGGCAAGCCGGCCGAATCCGTCAGCCACGCGAGCGTGGGAATCATTGACTGGTGATTTGGCCTCCTCTTTTTTTAACCGGACCGGCTTGCACTTCAAAGGCGCCAATATCACTGCCATTGCCGCCACTGACATTGGCGCTCCCAAGTGGACGGGGGAAGCCACGTTGATCGGTGGCTGAGCCGCCGGAGTGCCCTTTGTCTATAGCTCGGCTGCCGGCAAGCAGCGCCTGTGTCTGCGTCGGGCCGCCATTGTTCGCGAGTGATCCGAGCAGGGGGTCAACGGGAGAGCCAGAGGTCTTCTCCCCCGCGTACCTTCCCGTTGGCGATCATCAGACCGTAGATCGTGACGTTGAAGTTGCCGGCGGCAATGTCGAAGATGCGGAATTCGGGCGTACCGTTGGCAGCACTGCGCTGCACACTCAAGAGATTTGGTCCGGGACCGTTGATTGTCAGGCTCTTGTTAATCAACAACTCGGCGCTCGTCAGGGTGATCGTACTGTTCGCAGGCAAAGAGAAGTTGATTGTGTCACCCGACACCGCTGTTGCAATCGCCTGACGAAGAGTGCAATTCGCCCCCGGACAAGGTCCGCCCCCATCCCCACTGCTCGTCACCGTGATGGGTGTTGCGGCTCTGATTACAGATGGCCGAATGAGGTTCAGCGAGAGACCCGCCAGGCTTAGCACCAAAACCAAAGGCAGCGTGATTCTTCGAGAGCAGCCTCGATTCATTCTTTTCATAACGATCTCCGACCGGATTGGCCGTCTTCACGAACGCTTAGAGGAGATCGTCCAATGACTATTTCCCATTTCCCCCATCATCGTAGCGAGCCCAGCGGTGAAGTTTCCCCTGACTGGGAACACCGAATTGCTGGGATGGGCCGACGGTAGCGAATCCCTATCCCGGGTGTCTGTTCAATAGTGCACACTTCCGAGTTACAATCCACCTCAGACCGTGTATTCCCTTCCGTGTTCCACCAGATCGATTAAGGTCGGTCTTCCAAAACGCTTGAAATCATCAAATGCCATCCGAATCGAGTCATGATGGGTTCCAGCGTTGAATTCAATGGATTCATTCTCCTGTAATGAAGTGTCGCAGTAGGTCGCGATTCCGAAAAGGTTTCCAAACGGAGGCATGGCTCCGATCTCACTTATTTCGATACAGATTTTTTGAGTTTGGTGGGGCGGGAGAACCAGAGGCCGGGAATCATGGGAAGAAAGAACGTCAAACCGCGAAATAGCAGCGCAGCGGACAAGGCAGCTGCAACAGAAATCCCATCTATTCTAAGCATCAACACGGCGGCAGCTTCAAAAGTGCCCAGCCCACCTGGCACAAAACTCACCGTTCGAACCAGATTCGCAAACATGAAGGTTGCGAAGACGTGGCTGGGATGCGCCGAAGCCCCCAACGATCGAATCAGAAACCAGAGAGTTGCCGCATCCAGAAGGAACGTGAGCACCTGACAGCCAGTGGTTGTGGCCTGGATCCGCCAATCCCGGACAAGACGAGGAGATGCGTCCTTCATGACGTCTAGAGCGTTATGGACGATTCGGCGGCGCGCCAGTGCTTTGAGGCGGCTCCCAATATCTTTTCCCACAAGCGCAAGCATCCCGGCAGCCAGAGCGATGCTCAAAAGCATGAACAAGAGCGAAGAAATCAGGATCACCGAACTGAGATGGTGAGAAAAAAACAACACGCTCAACGCGGCCGCCAGGCAAATAAAGTAGGCGATGAAGAAAGAAGTGGTGTTGATGACAATCCCCGCAAGGACCGCCGAACGTGGTAATTCCTTCTCCTTAAGAAGCTGCGCAACGACAACCGTACCGCTGACGCCGGCGGTGGGAAGGGCCTGGTCCACGAAAAGCTTGGCAAGCGCCAGCTTGTACACCATAACCCGAGGAAGGTGACGGCCCGCTCGTCGACCCACAATACGCCAGATTTCTCCCTGTGCCAGGTACGTCGCGGCCTGGAGCACCAGCGCGCCAATGAGCCACGATGGCTCTGCCCCCCGAGCCAAACGGACAAATTCCTGCCCCTCGGAAAAGTGTTTCACGGCGAGAATGACACCACCGAGAAACGCGAGTCCAAGAAGCCAGGAAAGCCATTTCCCCGGACGGTGACGCGTCAGTCTGGTCTCGGCCGGCGAAGTTCTTGCAGTAGCCATTCCTGAACCATTTGCACGTGCGGTGCCAGTGTTTTCAAAAACCTGATGAGCATCAAAAGCCTGATGAATATTCTGGAAAAATCGCCTTCAGAGTCGCCGGAAGCTCTTCAGGAACGGGAACTCCCAATTCCCTGCGGAGCATGACCGCGTTCACAATGGCCTTTGCCCCCGGATGGTTATTGAAGAAAATGTAAGCCTTCTCGATGACTTGCTCCGTTGCCACCTTTCTCAGGAGCTCCGCGTGGGGCCGGATTTCATCCTCGGTGTAAAGATAATCATACCGCTCATTTCGGTGCTCGTGATGCCACCACTTCTCTGCCTGCCGCCCATGAAATCTGGCATAGAGGATTCCACGGCGGGAGCCGGGACGCTGCCGGGTTGAGTCTCGGAACTTCGGTTCGTCGATGAAGACAGGAATACTATCGGCTTCCTCCAGCACATCCAGATTGTCATCCCACGACCGATGTCTTAGTTCGACTGCGGTCGAATAATCCGCAAAACTCCCAAGGAGTTCACGAAGGCGATCGCGCGTCCCGTCATCGCAGTGAAAACTGGCAGGAAATTGAAACAGAATGCTTCCGAGCTTGCGTGCAACCGCCAATGGGGCAATGCCTTCCTTGAAGATTCGGACATCCTCGGGCAAAAATGGCGCCTTGCCGTGTGTGAACTCACGCCAGGCCTTGACCGTGAATTCGAAGTCTGGCGGAGTGCGCTCTGCCCAACCCTCGGCTGTCTTTGGATTGCAGGGATGATAAAACGTCGAATTGATTTCGACGGCATTGAAGTAGCGCGAATAAAAACGAAGTTCGTCAGTTTTTTTGAGCGGATAGAAGACGCCGGTCCAGGATCCAGGACCGGTTCGTGGTGGATAACTCCAGCCACTGGCGCCGATCCTCCAGATGCCTGTGTTAGCGCTTTCCGGCTCTGGCAGGAGCGGTGGCAGGAGCGACAGTGGGTTTCCCCTTATCTAAAACAATCATGAGTCCGAAAACCAAAATGACCGCTGCGGCACCGGCCAACACCGCAATTGTAAAGCTATCCATGTTACCCATTCGAGAGACCCCCAAAGGCCGGAGATTATACCGTATGCAGGATTGATTGGGCATCCGGCAAAATTTCGTATCCAATCTTCGCGACTAGGCGTAAGAGAATAGTGGCAAAATTCTCCCAATTCGAGTTTGCAAGTTGTTCAAAAACAAAAACGTAAGAGGTTCACGTGGGTTGAAGGCGAGTGCTGCAGCGCTGCTCGCCATATCTATCCTGCCATGGTTCGTCGGTGCACAAGTAGTCTCAGGCCCTGCCGCGCACCAGCCGTCAGATACCTTTACTCCGGCCCATGCGACCGTAGGGCAGGCCGTGCGACATTTCTTTGGTGTCCGTTCTGAAGCGACTCAGCCGATTGCCTTCCCGCACAAAACTCACGTCGAAGCCGTGCAGTTGCAGTGTCTGGATTGTCATATCTCTGTAACACGAGGTCCGAAAGCCGGAATTCCTGACATCCGGACGTGCTGGAACTGCCACGTCAACACGCTGACGGATCACGTGGAGATCAAGAAACTCCTGGCGTACCATGCTCGCGGCGAAGACATCCCCTGGCAGCGCGTCTATGGATGGTCCGACGAAGCGCACGTACGCTTCAACCACGCGCCGCATATTCGCGCCAACGTCGATTGCTCCGCCTGCCACGGCAATGTGGCTGAAATGGCTGTCGCGAAACGCGTGGTGAACCACACGATGGGATTTTGCATCAACTGTCATCAGCAAAGGAAAGTTTCCAATGATTGTTCGACTTGCCATTTCTGATGAGCGTCGAGCGGGCCCTCGACCAGGCCACCGCAATTACGAACATCGATACTGAGGAGCGCTAAAACTTGGACCGACGTAATTTCATCAGGCTCACAGCAGCATCGGGCGCGACCGCGACGCTCGCGGGATGCGGCAATCCTGAAAACCAACTCATTCGATTCATTCCCGAGGAGCCGTTCTATCCCGGCATCGCGACATCCAAAATGAGCATCTGTCCAGCCTGTTCCGGGGGCTGCGGCGTTCAAGTTCGCGTCATGGACGGCGAAGCAGAAGTTATTCGAAACGGCCAGCAGGGTATTATCCAGATGGGTCTGGCGCGCAAGTTGGAAGGCAATCCGCTTCACCCGGTGAGCCAGGGAAAACTCTGCGCTAGAGGCCAGGCAGCTATTCAACTAACGTATCACCCGGATCGGATCCGGCAACCTCTGAAGAGAACGGGCACACGCGGCGCTGCAGCTTTTCAACCCATCTCGTGGGATGAAGCGATGTCGGATTTCGTTTCGAAGCTAAGCCAGATCAATACATCCAGGAAGACAGATTCCCTGAGACTCCTCACTCGACCCCTGCGCGGACAACGTGAGGTATTGATATCGCAATTCCTCAAAGGCCTGGGGGCGCCGCCTGCCGTAACGTTCGAGGTATTCGACGATCGGGTCCTGCGTGAAGCCAACGATCGAAGTTTCGGATACCGCCAGCTTCCGACATTCGACCTGGCACGGTCGCAATACGTCCTCTCCTTTGGCGCGGATTTTCTCGGAACATGGAATTCTCCGGTCGCCCACAGCGTCGCATACGGCGAAATGCGGCAAGGCCGGGCCGGTGCGCGGGGGAAATTCGTGCAGGTCGAGCCCCGCATGTCGCAGACGGGAGCCAACGCAGACGAATGGGTTCCAGCCAAGCCTGGCAGCGAAGGCGTGCTCGCTCTGGGCCTCGCCCACGTCATAATGAAATCGAAGAGTAGAGCCGCCGGCGATGCGGGCCGTGCCGGACGAATCATCGAAGGATGGGACCGCGGGCTGCCCGCCTATACACCCGACGAAGTGGAGCGCCGCACGGGCGTGCGCGCCTCCCGCGTCGAAAGGCTGGCCCGTGAATTCGCTGATCATGCTCCCGCCGTGGCTGTCATAGGGGGAGCGCCGCTGGCTCATACGAACGGTACGTTCCAGGCCCTTGCCGTCAATGCCCTCAATGCGCTCGTGGGAAGCGTTGGAAAGCCCGGAGGAATATTCTTCACCCCGGCAATCCATAGCTCAAGGGTCAATGGACCACCCGGTTCACGGGACTCGCAAGGGATCCGCAATGTCGCCGCTGAGATTCTCGCAGCCGCGAGTTCGCCAATCGAACTCCTGTTGCTCTACGAAACGAATCCTGTCTTCGGCACGCCACCGGCTTGGCGTGTTGGCGAAGCGCTGGCGAAAATTCCCTACATCATCAGCTTCGGCAGCTTCATTGACGAAAGCAGCATTCTGGCGGATTTGATTCTGCCCGACCACTCCTTCCTGGAATCGTGGGTCGACGATATACCGGAAAGCGGAACCTTTCAGCCGGTCACGAGCGTGGCGGCTCCAGTTATGCATCCATTGCACCAGACGCGATCCATGCCGGACGTGCTTCTCGAGGCGAGCCAGAAACTAAAGCCCGCGCTGCAGCCACCCTTGCCGTGGAAAAACTATGAAGAGATGCTGCGTGCCGCATTTCTTGAACTGCCGGACGCAACTCTGGATAAATGGGCCATAGCGCAGCAGCAAGGCGGATGGTGGCCGGAGAAGACGCCTTCGGCCGCGGCCCAAAAAGCGGAACCCACGACTCGCACTGCCCCACTGGAAGAGCAGGCGAAATTCGATGGCGACCCTGTTACGTATCCATTCCACTTTCTTCCCTACGCGTCCCAGGCGTTTCTGGATGGGTCCGTCGCGCACCTGCCGTGGCTGCAGGAACTGCCCGACGTCGTGTCGACAGCGATGTGGAGCAGCTGGGTGGAGTTAAATCCGAAAACGGCAGCCACGCTCGGAATCGCTCAAGGCAATATGGTGGAAATCGCTTCGAGCCAGGGCAAGATCCGCGTACCGGCATTGCTGTCACCCGGAATTGCTCCCGACGTGGTCGCCATGCCCGTCGGACAGGGACATCAGACATTCACACGCTACGCAAGCGCCAGGGGAGCAAACCCCATCGCCATTCTCGCCTCACTCGAAGACAATGAAACCGGTGCGCTCGCCTGGGCGGCCACGCGCGTTCGCTTGTCGAAAGTGGAAGGGTCTGGGGAATTAGTGTTGTTCGCCGGCGGAATGAGGGAACACGATGCAGAACACCGATAAACAGGGGCAGCAGGGCACCCCCCATCGATGGGGAATGTCCGTGGATCTCGATCGCTGCACGGGCTGCGAAGCCTGTGTCGTGGCCTGCCATGCCGAGAACAACATTCCGATTGTCGGCCCGGAGGAGGCGGCGCGCGGCCGGGCCATGCACTGGATCCGAGTCGAACGTTATTGGGAAGGAGAATTTCCTGACGTCGCGCTCAAGTTCAGACCGGTGCTCTGCCAGCAATGCGACGAAGCGCCGTGCGAGCCCGTCTGCCCCACGTATGCGAGTTCCCATACCTCGGAAGGTCTGAACGCTCAGATCTACAATCGCTGCATCGGCACCCGCTATTGTGCCAATGCGTGTTCCTACAACGTGCGCTTCTTCAATTTTTTCAGCCCGGTGTGGGACAAGCCACTGCATCTGCAGTTGAACCCGGACGTCTCCGTGCGCGAGCAGGGCGTTATGGAGAAATGCACGTTCTGCATCCAGCGGATCAACACCGGCAAGACAGCGGCAAATGCTGCTGGAGCTCCATTGAAAGACGGAGACATCAAGCCGGCTTGCGTGCAGTCGTGTACCGCCAACGCGCTGGTATTTGGCGATCTCAACGATCCTGAAAGCCAGGTTTCCCGCTTGTCGCATTCGCCGCGTGGCACCAGGCTTCTGGAAGAGCTGGGCACAAAACCCAAGGTTACCTATCTACAGCGAGAATCGTGGAATGAATCTGGAAACAGATAACCGCCTCACTGAGGATTTGCTGCGACCGGTGCTGCATACAACGCGCCGGTTCTACGTCGCGGTCGCGGTGTTCTCCAGCATCGTTCTGTGCGGCATTGCCACGTGGGGCTATCAGATCTACAACGGCATGGGAGTTACGGGAGACAACTGGCCTGTCTTCTGGGGCTTTCACGAGACGAACTTCGTTTTCTGGATTGGAATCAGCCACGCGGGAACGCTGATCTCCGCGATTCTACGCATTGTCAACGCAACATGGAGGCGGCCCGTTACCCGTTGCGCCGAGGTCATCACGGCCTTCGCGCTGATGATTGGAGCCTTGTTTCCCCTGGTCCATCTCGGGCGCCCCTGGCTGGCGTGGTGGTTGATTCCCTATCCGAGCGAGCGCGGCATCTGGCCGAACTACAGATCGCCTCTGGTCTGGGATTTTTTCGCGATCAACACGTACCTCCTCTCGAGTCTTCTATTCCTCATTCTTCCGGCGCTTCCTGACTTTGCGCTTATTCGCGATCGCACGACAGGCTGGCGGAATCGGGTTTACGGATTCCTGAGCCTGGGCTGGCACGGCACGCCGAAGCAATGGCATCGCCTCGAATCCGCGATGCACATCATGGCTCTGGCTATCATTCCGATCGCGATATCCGTGCACACGATCGTGTCTTTCGATTTTTCGATGGCAGTAGTTCCCATGTGGCATTCGACAATCTTCGGCCCGTATTTCGTGGCGGGAGCGATCTTCAGCGGTATTGCTGCGCTGATTATCGTGATGGCACTGCTGCGAAAGCTGTTGCATCTTGAGGCGTACCTGCTGCCGCTCCACTTCCAGAATCTCGGCAAGCTGATGCTGACGATGAGTCTGCTGTGGGGTTACTTCGTGTTCAATGAAAGACTGACCACCTGGTATGGCAACAGCCCCCACGAAATGAACGTCTTCTGGTCCACGCAAAACGGGAAGTACGCGCCGTTGTTCTGGACCATGGTGATCTGCAACTTCGTCATCCCGTTCCCGCTTCTGACGATCAAGCGGCTTCGGTCCATCACGGCAACCGTAATCGCTTCGTGTGGCGTCGTCGTGGGCATGTGGCTGGAGCGATTCCTCATCATCGTGCCGTCCCTTTCCCGCAAGGCGACGTCCTACTCCTGGGGCGCTTACACGCCGCAGTGGCCCGAAATCGTGATTCTCTGTTCATCGTTCGCAGCCATGGCTCTCTTGTACCTGCTGTTCTCCAAATTCATTCCCATCATTTCGATCTGGGAACTCAAAGTGGGCCAGCATCCACAAATGAAAGCAGCGGCCGAAGTACAGGATGCCGAAGCCGCCGGAGAGCTCATATGACCGCGATCTACGGCTTGTACGCAACGCCCGATGGCGCGCAGAAGGCATTCGACCGGCTGCGCGCCGCGGGAATCTCCGAGAATGAGATCACCGTAATGTCTTCCGAGCCGCTGGAGGAATACCAATTCGGAAGCCGGGACCGCCAAACCGTCATGCCGTGGCTTGCCATCCTCGGCGCGGCGACAGGGCTGACCGCAGCCTACTTTCTGACTTCTCTGACCCAAAAAGCCTGGGCCATCAATACGGGCGGGATGCCGATTGTTTCAAATTGGACGAACATGATCGTCATGTTCGAATTGACGATGCTCGGCGCCGTCTTCGCAACGGTCCTTACCCTCATGAAAACGGCGCGGCTTCCCGGACGACTTCCGAAGTTTTACGATCCTGAGATTTCCAACGGCAAGATTCTTGTCGGTGTGGCCGCGCCCAATGCGAGGGATGCCGATATCGTCGAAGGGGCGCTCCGATCGGCGAGACCGGAAATCATAAAATCCGTTTAGGAGTCTTGAAGAAGTTCGGCCGAAGTCGCGGAAAAGCGGACATACTTTGCGCGAATTCGCCGGACTTTCCAAGTCGCACCCATGCCAAGTGATTCACCTTCACCCGCGCCTCACGGCTCCGTAATTGCTCTTACCGTTGGCGAGATATGGAGGACCACCGATATAATGACGTCCATGAGTCTCCTGCTCGCCCGAGAAATCCTGGATGCGACCACGCACTTACCGGACGGCGCCACGCTGGTTATCCCACAGGTGGGCTGGGATGACTACGAACACCTGCTGGAGGAACTCGCCGGGAGGCCACACCTCCGCGTCAGCTACGACTGCGGAAGGCTGGAGATCGTGAGTCCGTCGGCAAAGCATGAGAAGTATGCAGAATTCATCGATGATTTGGTCCGTGCGTACGCCGACAGCCGCAACATGGAACTCGAGAAACTCGGTCATACCACATGGAGACGCGAGGCCTTAGCCAAAGGCGCCGAGGCGGACGGCTGCTACTACATCGGCAACCCAGAACGCATTCTGGGAAAAGACACCATAGATCTGAAGTCCGATCCACCGCCGGATATTGTCCTTAAGATCGACATCACCAACGACTCCTCCCGAAAGTTCACAATCTTCGCCGCATTGGGCGTGCCGGAGATCTGGACGTATGACGGAAGCACTGTTCGGTTCTACGAACTCACCGATAGACAATATCGGCTCGTTCTCGAAAGCCGCTTCCTTCCCGGCCTGACCGGGAAACTGCTTGCCGATGCCGTCAAAATCAGTGCCACTCGCGGTCAGAAAACAGCCCTCAACGTCTTTCGCCAAAGCATCCGCTCGCGCAAGAAGTAAGCGCGACGACGGCCCAGGCCGCGGCGAAGTCGCGGAAAAGCGGACATAATTCTCGTGAATTCCAGACTTTCCATGGCGGGTATTCGCGGTGCGTTTTACGAGGCACTCCGCAAATGACAGCGGATTTGAGGAAGTGTTGAGACTCCCATCGAAGAAGAGGCATTCAAGAGGGTCTTGAAGAGTTGCTCAAGAAAAAACAGGAGGCACCCGGGCTGCATCTGTCGTGGACAGCGGTTCGCGGCGCGCTCTTTCCCCCGGTCAAAGGTCGCTACATTGGACTGGAAGTGCGAGTCAAGAGTCACCTATCCTCCCCTACGCTTGACCCATGAGCCCGCAAATTGCAGCATTCAACCCCTCGTCAATAACGCTCTCGTCGTCGGGAAACCCGCCAGCGACCTCTACACGCATGGAGTCCGGCTGCCCCGTAAACAGGTTCCGCTGGACCGGACGCGCCCGTTCCTGTTCGAGAAGTTGACGAAAACCTTCGTCACGAAAGACACTCGCAGCGCTGCTCATCGTTCAATCCCGTCCTGTTCCTGGTAGTTATAGTGGCGACAGTGTATGGTGACTG
>Ga0134121_10001498_pt1 | contig 21937 bp, 16 predicted proteins | sample KB301_FD_96463 | JGI IMG/M metagenome (GOLD analysis project Ga0134121, IMG submission 96463) | Terrestrial soil microbial communities without Nitrogen fertilizer from Kellogg Biological Station, Michigan, USA - KB3-0-1 | ecosystem: Environmental > Terrestrial > Soil > Unclassified ... | reverse complement strand
CCCGTTAGCGATACGGCTGTCGTGCCAGAGGGCTGGTCGATGACCGCAACCGGAATTTCGAAGATTGGCGGCAACGATCCAACTTTAGTGCTGCCAGCTCCTCTAGTGATCTCAAAACGGCTGAATAGCCTCAACGACGGCAATAAATATTTGGAATTGGCTTGGTTGCGAGAAGGGCGCTGGCATTTCATAACAGCCCATCGTGCAATCATTGCAAGCAAAAATAAAATTGTGGAACTTGCTGGCCAAGGTTTGCCAGTTACTTCGAACAACGCAGCCAGCGCTGTCACATTTCTCAGCGATTACGAAACGCAGAATCTCGCAGAAATTCAACCCATCCGCCTAACACAGCAGCTGGGTTGGGCATCGGACATGAAAGCATTTTTGTGGGGATCCACGGTGCTGGCAAGCAAATTGACGCCGCAAAATGACATTGTTTTCCAAGGCGCCGACGACGGCGATGACCAAATCGCTCAAGGATTTCACAGTCAAGGATCGTCTGAAAAATGGCAGCAGGCTGTTGAAATTGCGATTGGATTCCCAAAAATTCGACTCGCCATCCTTGCCAGCCTTTGCGCACCGCTCCTGGAACTCCTGGATTCGGCCAATCCCATCGTGGAATTGCATGGTGACACTTCTCAAGGCAAAACTGTCACCCTGCGCTTTGCGACGAGCGTGTGGGGCAATCCGGATGAGCGATCTACGAAAGGCGTGATGTTCACATGGGACGTGACAAGGGTGGGCGCCGAACGGTCGTTGGCAACTGCAAATAGTTTGCCTGTCGTCCTCGACGACACTCGGCGTTCCCAACGAGCGGGCTCGATTTCGCAGATCCTTTACGATGTAGTGTCTGGTCGCGGACGCAAGCGCGGGTCGATAAAAGGAACACAACGCGCCAACACATGGCGCACCGTCCTGATCACTAGCGGTGAGAGTTCGGTCAAGTTTTTAGCGAACCAGGGCGGCGCTCGCGCTCGCGTCGTTAGTCTGAGCGGCAGCCCTTTTGGCGGGGTTTCAAATGAAATTGGCACCATGGCCAGGACTTTGAACGACTCCATACTGGCAAATTATGGCCATGCAGGTCCAATATTTGTTCAATTTCTGCTCGACAATGCTTATAAGTGGTCGACGTGGAAATCATGGCATCGGCGCATTGCGCTTTTCTTCGCATCCCGCGCCGCAAACGATCCCGTTTTAAACCGCATGTCCGATGTTTTTGCCACACTGACTTTGACCGGGATACTAGCCAAAACGGCGCTGGGTATTCGCCTATTGGCCGTCAATCCGATCAAAACTCTTTGGAACGAACTCACGACCAATGTCGCGGAGACTGACGTGCCTGCTGCAGCACTCCGCTATTGCGTCAGCTGGGCTGACTCGCATGAAGCAGAATTTCGCGACGCCGCCAATTCTCGGGAATCGCAACCGCCGGGCGGGTGGGCAGGTCGCTGGAACACGCGCAATGGACGTTGGGCGCACATTGCCTTCTATCCTTCAAAACTCTCAGACGTTCTCAAAGCCGCCGGCTTTGAATATGAAGCCATAGTTGCTTCGTGGAAGGCCCGCGGCTGGCTGCACCTTGATTCAAACGGGCATAATCCAAATCAAAGGGTGGCCGGCCGCCACGCGAGGTTGGTCGCCATCACGAGGGAAGCGATCACAGCACTAAACGGGCCTGACGCACAATGCGGCGAGCCTGACTCTCCTTAATTGAAAGTGGCATCGTACCTCAATCACAATTGCCGCGCATGTCGCCGCGAAGAGTGTAATTACTCACAGGTATGTTGTTCCAAGAATGGAACAAATTGGAACAACTATTGGAACATACTAAATCGTTGAAAACCAAAGACTTATGTTAGATTTAGCAGAGTGTTCCAGTGTTCCAATAGATTTATAAGCTTTTTGGTTTTTTACTTTCGCTCGGCGAAATAACTCGTCGGCCAAATCAGCGTTTGGCCCTACATGGAATGTGGAACAAGTGCGTGTTTTTGATGTAACACGCTGTTGCTGCCAGTTTTAGGGTGTGCCAACGCATTGGCACGCCGATCAAATGACTTTGTTTAAGGAGAACCCCGTGAATCCGTTACGTCCTGAGTTGTATCTCCGTCTTGTAGATCGATTTGGCAGAGTCGAAATCACAAACAATGGCGAGGAAATGGTTTGTGAGTACCGCCACAACTGGTTCAGTTACCAGGGCAAGTCCAAATCACAACTGCGCTTAGAAGTAATTCACCCAGGCGAATATTACAAAATCAACTGCCCATTTTGCAACGACACACGTTGTCGCCTGTGGGTGAATTACCGCTGGGGTCTTATGGAACCTCGCCTCGGCCGAAGATTGTTGTGGCTTGCACATTGCTTCAATGACAACTGCCTCAGCGAACGAGGTCGCGCTTGGGAGCTGTGGAATTTCCTTTTCGGTGACACAACGGAATTGTCATGTGACGTGGTGCGCAAGGGCATTGTTGCGACTGCGCCAGCAGCCATCCTTCCGCCTGGACAGATGACTTTACTCCATGAATTGCCAGCAGATCACCCAGCTTATTTATATGTGAAGGCAAGAGGGTTTGATCCGGTAGTCCTTGGTCGCGAACTTTGTGCTACATATTGCGAGTGCGCTAGGCCTGAATATTACCGGGCCCAAGGCCGGCTTGTGGTGCCGATCTTCATGAATGGAAATTTGGCTGGCTGGCAAGCGCGAAGCCTTTTAGATGAAGGCATGGAGGGATTCAAGCACCCCAAATGGTATAGCTGCTCGGGCATGAAAGCCGGGCAACTGCTTTACAATTTCGACGTCGCTCGCACTTATCCGATCGTCGTCGTATGCGAAGGCATAACTGATGTCTGGCGTGTTGGTCCTTGCGCTGTCGCTGCATTGGGCCACAGGCTTTCGCATGAGAAATTGCAGCTATTGAAGGAAAACTGGCGCTCTGGGACCTTGATAATGATGCTCGACAACGATGGTGCCAATCACAGTGCTCAGGATTTGAACGGCCTTTACTTTGACAATCTGCGTCCACACTTTGCTGCCGGCGCTGTTCGTGTAACTTTGCCAGAAAATACAGATCCCGCCGACCTGAGCCGTGATCAGATTTGGACTTTGATAACTTCAGAGGCTCGGCAACACGGGGTGCGCCTACCGCTTCAGGCCTTGGGTACCTTCCTGCCTCATGACTTGATTCCGGGTGAAGTCCAATCGGACAAAACCGAATTGACAGGTCCGGAAGGCGAGCTTTGAATGTGGCGGCACGATTTGTTCGATTCAGAGTTCAGACCTGGCCACTTGCCGATCGGTTGATCTGGCGATGTTTGTTTTTTATACCCACAATGGTTGTCAACACTGTGAAGGTCAATGCCATGACCGCTATTAGACAAGCTCCAAAAAAGTAATGAGGGACCCATGTCGACAAACGTTGAAGCCGTGAATGCGGAATTGATTGCGATTGAAGAACATGCTCAAATGGCTGTTTTGCAAACGTTCCGGCTCGGTCAGCATGCATTGAGCATTTGTGATCAATGTGACAACCAGCAAGGCGCTTTGACGCTTATCTCCAGGGCGGCTTCCGTTGAAGTTTCAGGCATTCGTATGGCAATGCTCTTCGCCCAATGGCAACAAGAGGAAGACTCTGTCATTAAACTGTTAGAACGCCGCGGTCGCTACGGTTATCGAGTTACTTGGGCGCACATTGTCGAACTACTCAAAACACGTGACCTCACATTTCGTGAGGAATTAGTGGAGCGTGCATTCGCAAACGCGTTAACTCCCAAGGCGCTTGCCAAGGCAATCCGGCCACCTCAAAGAAGAAAAGGCCGCAACGATTTGCGTCCCAGAACAATTACCGGAATGCTGTGCAACGTTGAAGGTTTGGCAGCTCGCCTTGCACGCAGGTTAAAATGCGACCTGGACGACATTGTCATCTTGCCATTGCAGGATTGCACTCGCGATATTCCCGACAAAGACAAAGTCGTCAAAGGCCTGCAGCAGACACTCAGGCAGCTTGAGCTTGTGGTTGACCTGGCCAAGCGGCGCACTGACGACCTTACAGCTTTGGTCGATTGGTTTGGAGGAAAATAATTCATGCCGACTCCCAAGCGTCGGGTCCTCTAAATTGGAACTGATGCCGAGATCGTCCGCCGTGTGCAAAAGCGGTTGGACCACTACCGTGAACAAGGCCGTTGGGCCAAGAAGACAGCTCAGGCGGCCAAGTTGGCATTGTCAATGAGTGCCCGGAAGTTGCGGAGGCTCGTGTCGGCCAAACGACGGCGCCATTCTCTCGCCTAAAGGGGTGGCTAGAATTGCTGTTTTGGCCGAGTTTTTTCGTCGGGGTTTTCATTTTGCCAAGTCGATGCCTAGCGCGGGTAAAAGGGATTTGAGGCTGAGCAACTTGCTCTGCTTTCGCTGCCAATGCGGCGCAACCGCCGGTAACAACCTGACGACACGATGTTGCAAATTGACAAGTTAGTTTTCACTCTTCGCTGTGGCGGTCCACATTGCTTGGCGCAGGTGGGCCACACGAACGATCGGCCAAATTGAATGGCTACCCTTGGAAAGGTGCAATGATGAATGATGAAATCGAATACGACGATTTGGAAACGTGCGGCGCCAACCTGGCGGATGCAGAAGCGGCGTACCTCTTGGAGATGTTTCGGCTTGGTAATTCAGCGTTGCAGGAACGGCCGCAAATCCGGGATGATAGCTACTGGGTCGTTCATGCCGCCGAAGCCGCGCAAACGGATGGGCCTGTTGTTTCATTTGCGGTCCAGTTCGCGAAGTGGGTTGAAACGGAAGGCGCTGTCAAGGAATTGCTGGCCCGACGGGGCCCGAATGGCATGCGTCTCAAGCTAGCCCATGTCCGACAGCTCACTGCCTTCAGCGGTAAAGAACGCGAAGAGCTCGTAAAACTTGTCTTGGATGACGGTCTTTATCCGAGTCAGCTAGCGGAGGAAATCGAAAAAAGATGGCGTTCGTTGCAGGCCGAAAAAAAGAAGAAAGTAGCCCCCACCGACGACCTCAAGCAGACCGCAAAAAAAACGCGAGAGCTGGAACGGAGGCTGAGTGAGCGCTTCGACGAGAAAACGCTGCCGCAGTTGACCCAGACGGGCGACTTGATAGTTTTGGCGGACGAGATTGAGAATGCGTTAGATACGCTGGAGCGTTTGGCACTCCTAATTCCAAAACGCATCAGTCAACTCCAGGATGCGCTCGATCGGCTACACGGTGTGCACCACCCAGCCAAGCAAGGCGACGGTTCGGCTAATGAAAAACGGCACGGAGGACTCGGAACATGAAGCGGCCTCCCAACGACCAGCCGGCACAACCGCGTCAGTGGCGACCGCAGGCTCATCCGTTCGTCGAGGCCTGGCCGCAGATCGCCGCAATGTTGGCGCGGGAACCTGACCCCCGGCTTTTTGCGGTCCGCAGGATTGCGTTTTCGAGTGTTTTGGGCTATGGTCGCAATGTCTTTACTTCTGCGACAATTGGATTCGCCACGGCTCATGGAGGAGCTTCAATGACTGTCACCTTTTGCCAGCCCAAATCTTTGACGAGCACCGAGCAGACGCCTGCGACCAACTCGCCTGTAAAGCAACGGCGCCGCAAAACAGCTTGCGCTAAACCCCCGGCGCCAAAGTGCGATCCAATTGAGTTTGCCGATCTCGATTCGGCCTTGCCTCACCTCTTCTCACCTTTTCGACCACCAGCCTGGCCGTGGAAACGTGCCAGCTATCTCCTCGATCGGGGTTTGGATCCGGTGGGACGCATCGATAATGAACGGATTAGGCGCTGCTTTGATTTTGGACGGAAACTTGCTGCCAGCAAGTCCCCGAGCGCCCATGCCAGCTTGGCCGAGGCCGAAACGCCGATGTCTATGGCATATGAGCTCTTTACCGGTGCCAACACCAATCGACGTTCCGTTGTAGAGGCCTGGGTTTTAACCGGCTCGGCAGCCGAACTAATTGCCGCCAAAACAGGGCTGGCGGTCGAGACCGTTAACGCTTATGAGGCTTACTTCTTTGATGTCCGCGACCGCCTGGAGGCCTTAGGTTACATACTCCACGAAATCATCCGTCCTCGTCCGCAGAACGATTGGACAATGGCAGAGGTGCTGAAACACTACGGGTACTTCGGAGGACCGTATGTCCTGGAGCGAATTATCGATGTTTGTTTGACACCGGGACGGTTGAGAAAGTTTACGTCCGCCCGGGCAGCCCTTGAGATGAACTCCGATGACGCTGAGGTCCTGCTCGCTGTCGCAAGTCTGGTCAGACCGATCACGCCAAAAAACGCCGGCAAGGTGATAAAGGACTATCTCCGCATGAGAAAAGCCAAAGCCCGCAACAAGCCTTATCCTTTGGAAAATCTCAGGGCTGCTTATGCGACGCTGAAGGGCGTCTTGGACCTCGAACCAAAAACGGGCAACAAGGACCAAAACTCGTCGTTTGCCGCCTGATCAATGACGACAGAGTTTCTGTCCAACACGGAGTTTAGCATGGATGCAATCTGCGAGCCTGAAACTGACAACTTGGACCAGAATCCCCTCTACCAACAGCGAGAGTGGTGCGTACAAGCCGGCGACGTCCAGGGCCTGCTGGATGCCATAATCAAGACGCCGCCTGGACTGCTGAACGTCCGCGAAGCGTTCGAGCAGCTCAAGCGAGCCATCATTGTCGCTAGCGATCAAGAGCCTGCCACCTGCGCAGATATGCTTTTCAGGAACATGATTTGCTTTGTTACAGATGTCTATTGCCGCTTTCAATTTTTGTGCGCGCGGGAACTGAGCCGCGCGGCCGATGGCGCCGACAAGCGTGGCATGTTAACTGACGATTTCTTGGTCCACCTCTGGCCGCAAACAGAGCGTCTGCAAACTCACTTGGCGACACTGCTTCAGTCCTGGGCGGCAACTAATCGCCAATGGGATTTGGCTGGACGCCGCAAATCCAAGAAACCCTCAAAGCCAATGGCATCTGACCAGATTTTGGGCCCATTGGAAAAACTCGCCCTCGAATACAGCGGCCGTGGATGCCCGGCTGAGGACTAGCGAGACCTGTCGATGCTATTACCCAACCCACAAAGTGATCTCAAATGTCGCTGGGAGAAGGTGCGCACGCAGTTGGAGAGTGTCGCTCATCTCCTAGAAACCCAAGGCGTTTTGGAACGGAAATCCCGTCACACCAAGTCAGGCTGGCGCGTCCGCTTCGTGGAGCGAGTCGAAGGCCGTCAAACACGACGGACCATCCATGTGGGCAAGGACCCCGAGTTGTTGCGTCGCGTGGAGCAGTACTTGGCCCAGTGCCGCGACAATGGCTTGTGGGTCAAACAATCCCACGCCTTGGCCAAGTTGATCCTGCGTGGCGGGTTCCAGGACTGCATTGAGCCGGTGACACTAAAGAAGCGAGATTAAGTTAGGAAGGGAATGCCGCGGGCATGAAATTTCGTATAGATGGGGGCAGGAAATGGCCTCTGTGAGCAAGTTGTTAGTTTTTGGATACTCAAATTTACTGTTTTGAGAGAAGGCGACATTGCCAAACCCCACGCCTGGGGCCTTGCATTCGCGGATGGTGCGGCCGCTGTACAGATCGAAGATAATCAAAGTCTCTCCGGCGCCGGCCAGCAAGCGGTTATCCGGTGAAAACTGATAAGACGGCTCCTTCCTGCCCGGTGTGGTTTACAGCGGTGGCTCCAACATCCAAACAGTGGCTATTGCTGATGTCAACGCGGCGGACGCCGAGGGCGTGGCGGAGTTCTTCGCCCAAGAAGGGGCCAAGGGCGGGAAGTCGTAAGGCTTCTTCTGGCCCATCGATTTTGAACAGTAATGGCGCCAAGGTCCATCGCCAACGCCGCGACGCATCGACGAAACCCTCGAGAGTCCATTGCCTCGGGCCTGTCGTGATTGCGGCGGCGACCTGCTTGATCCTGAGTTTCTCGAACACGCCTGGTCCGCCACCGCCGCCGCAGCCGCAATGGCAAGCACCACTGTCATTCACGGAACGGAACGCATTGTGGACGGCGCCCAGAGATTGACCGCGTTGGTGGCAAATCAGGACGGATCGATCGCAGGCTTTCAGCAAAAAGGTTCAGCTCGATCCGTCAGAAGAAGGTGCCTACTCACTAGGCAGTGGCCGCCTTGTCTTTCAAGCCGGGCCCGTCACTTTCGGTGTCGTGATCTGCCACGAAGGCTGGCGCTATCCGGAGACAGTGCGCTGGGCCGCACGGCATGGAGCACAGATTGTGTTCCACCCGCACTTCGGCGAAGCCGATGGCGATTCTTCACTCGGCTATGTATTCAAGCAAGATCTCCCCCTTACCCTTCACCCCCTTGCCAATCGCCACTTGAAGAGGCCCGGCTTGCGGCATGATCTTGAGCTCGAATACCTCACCTTTGCGCTCAAAATGCGTGGATTTGTCGCCATTCTGCACAAAAATCGACGTTGCCTCCTTGGATTGGACGCGGAATATGTACTCCTTGCCGGGTTGTAGATGTTTCTCCAGCGGCACTTCCAGGGATTTGAAATTCGTCTCAACCTTTCGGACCAACACAAAGCCTCGGAATCTCTCCGATTGGCCCATCTCCAGAAGCTCCGGCAAGGTTGCCAACTGCAAGATTCCCGGCTCGGTCTGGAACAGCGCTTCATAGCCTTTGATGATTTTGCTATTGCCGCGGATGGCATCAATTGTCCCCTTGGAATCCAAGCCAAAATGCACCACTTTGGTGAATGGCAGCTTTCGGAGTTCTTTGAAGTCTTCTGCGCTCACCGGCGGCGTCAGGAGCTGCCATTTGGGCTCTTCAGGCAAGTGCTGGAAAATGAATTTTTCTGGCGGTGTCAGGAAATAGAAGTCGATCCATAGTGGGATCTTCTTGTTGGCGCTGGCATTCGTCGGATCCACCAATCCCCAGGTTCCCTCCAGTTTCACGGCGATCCAGGAATGCTGGCTCTTCAGTTCGTCCCCCGACGTGATCGGCCACACCGCTAACTGCCCTTTAACGGGGACCGCTTCCAGTTCGGCATGTTTGCAAAGTTCCAAAAACAATGCCACGAAGCCCTCGCATACGGCCACTTTTCGCTGCAGCACGCCTTCAGGCGTGCTGATGGGCAATAACTTTTTTTCCAGCGCGTCAAAGTCATAGGCGATTCGTTCCACGATCCAGCTGTATATGGCGCGGACCCGTTCGCGGTCGTCGATGGCCCCGCCGGCCAGGTAATCGGCCAAAGTGGCCACGGACTTCTCTGTCTCGGGTGTTGCCGCCAATGCATGATCGTCGATGAACTTGTAAACGCCTTCTTTAGTTGCGACATTCGCCAGTATTTTACGAAGCGCTGCTATCGAGGCGTGCTGCTGTTGTGCTCTTTTTTCCGCAGCGCCGAGGTTCAACTTGAGCGCTTCCAACAATCCCTTGGCGTCCAGCAGTTTGGCAGCAGCCTGGGCGCGCAGCTGTTCCGCTTCATCCTTCGCTGATTTCGCCGCTTTGACGTTGGCATTGACGGCGTTTGACAACTCGTTGAGTTCTGCAAGGTGCTTGGCTTCCGCTTCCTTGAAGTCAGTTCGTAATTGCGCCACTTTTTCCTCGCCTGCCTTGGCTGCTGCCAATGCGGCTTTTAACTCCTCCCGAATTGCCGCGGTGTCCGGCGGCGTTTTGGCGTCGATCGTGGACAGCTTTTTCTCCAGCGCTGCTATGGCTGCCGAGTCGTTTTCCGCTTTGGCGTGGCTCGCGGCTAGTTCCTGACGCTGCGTTTCCAGCTTCTTGGAATAATCCTTGTCGACATCGCTGCCGACGCGCGTCCACAGGAAGTATCCTGCCCCTCCCACAAGAATCGCGATGAATCCAACCACGACGGCCCCTGCCATTGCTCCGCCACACAACCACCATAGCGGCCGCGCCCGTGGGCCCGGCGTGGCCGCAATTGCTGCCTTCGGCAGGGGACGAGCCGCTGCATGCTGACTTGGGACCGCCAGGGAAATGTCGTGAGTTTCAGATGTTTTTAACGCCACGGTCGTTTTGGTGGCCGTGACCTGGATGATTCTTTTGCAAGAGGGGCATTGAATCTTTTTGCCCAAAACGCCATCGGGCACGACAAAGGATTGGCCGCAATTCGGATCGGGACATTTGGCCTGAGCAGGCATGGAAAGATTCTCCCAACGCGAATACGGTTTTCACTCCACTTCGTATTCCAAGCAAGGTCGAACGCTTTTGCCATCTTTGATCAGCAGGCCAACGGCCAGGCGACCTTGCTTGAGCTTGATGTTGCCCTCAAACACGCCACCGTTTTGTTGAAAGGGAACGATACTACCGCTCTGGAAGGCGCCGATACCCGATTCGTGGTCTGTTTCGATGCGAAAGGAGTAGGGCTTTCCAGCCTGAAGGTGCTTTGAGCTGGGCACTTTGAGGAAATTGCAAAACGCCTCCGGTACGTCATAAATGACCGGGAAGCCGCGAAAATTGGGGTCTCGCACCATGGACAATGCTTCTTTTGCACCAACTCCAATCCTGACGCATCGGACATCGGCCTTGTACAAATCCTGAAAATCCGCCACGGTCAAAGCGGGATGCACCAGTTGCCACTTGGACTGGTCCGGGAAGCGGTCGACCAGCAGAAGCTCCGGTGGCGCCAAAAAGTAAAACTCGAGCCAGAACTTGTCGAATTTTTTGCTTCTTGCCAGCGTTGGTTCAACAAGATGCCACGCATGGCCCAACTTCACCGCACACCATCCGTGCCGCTCTACCTGCTCGCTTGACTTGAAAGCCGCTTTCCTGAAGTTGCCAACAACGGACTTTGCTTCAAGCCCCGCAATATTACACAGCTCATTGAACAGGTAGGTAATCCCGTCGCAAAGTCCCAGTCGTCTCTTCAACACCTCCTCAGGCGTATTCGGCGGCGGCACATTCTTTGCCAGCGAATCGTCGTCATATGCAATCCGATCAATCACCCAGCGATAAATGGCCCGCGCTCGTTCTCTGTCATCGTTAGCCGGTCCGATCAAATACGCAGTCAGGCTTGCCAACGATTTTTCCACTTCAGGCGGCGCCGCCAAGGCATGGGCATCGATGGCTCGATAATTACTGTGCTTGACTCCAAGCGTATCCAGGCGACTAAGCAACGCCTCGACCGTGAATGCATCCTTGCGTGTTTTTTTCTGGACGTCAAGCAGCTGAGTCTTCAGGGCTTGCAATTCGCCCGTTTCCTTCCCCGGTATGAGCTCGCCCGGAAACGCCTTTTGGACGTCTTGCAGTGCCGCCATCGCAACCTTCACTTCCTTAGCGCTGGCATCCACCGGGATTTGCGCGGCAGCCAGCTCCGCCCGGCGTTTCGCATTGGCTTGCGCCAAATGATCCTCCAATTCCTTGACGGTCTTTTCAATCGCGCGCAAACTGATTTCCGCGTCGCTCACCTGCTTCAAAATCTTGACAACCTCCTGGTTGTCGTTCGGCGCCGCAGCTGCCACATCCGCGAGCTGCTTACAAAGTTCCGTCAGTGTGGCCGCGTCGCCTGCCGCTTTTTGCTTAGCATCGGCGATTTGCTGGCGCTGCTTTTCCAATTGCAGCGCCAATTCCTGGTTCGCACTCGGCATCGTCTGGGGCGACAGCAGCCAAAATCCGCCTGCCAGCGCCGCGGACAGTGCAACCGTGAACATCGCCCCAAGCAACGCGCCCGCCAGACTCCAGGCGCGCTTGCCCGACTGCTGGCTACTCTTTTTTTGTGAAATCACCGCCGTTGTTGTTTGTGCGAGGGCGGCTTTGGGCGGTCGGATCGAATGCGCTGGCGCGGGAACCGATTTCGGCAGCGCCGTCGTCGGTTTCGCCGCCGACACTGCTATGATCTCTTGGCAAAAAGGGCAGCGGATTTTCTTCCCGGCCACTCCATCAGGAACGCCGAATTTACGTCTGCATTTGGAATTCGCACACACAGCCGTGAGAGGCATGGTTGAATACTCCGGCCAGGGCAAGCAACATTCTGGGCAGGGCAGTTAGCAGGTTATCAAAAGGGTATTGCGCCTTCATAGAATGCGACACGTCCGCGAGGGCCAAAAGATAATACCACGGCGCAGGCGGCCGCTCAACGAGAAAGGCTGACTGGGAGCAAACGGGCCGCTCAAAGTGGGTGGCGCGACCTGAAAGCACGCGCCGACGGGATGGTTCGGCTTGGAGTGGTTTCCGTCCAGCTCGTCTGACCGTTTCCTGGTAAGCGGACGGTAACCGTGGTCGAATTCTCAAATATCACCCATTTCTGCAAGTCGTCAGCCTGCAGACAGAGTGCAAGAATCGCCGGTCGCTTTACGCGAAGCAACTTTACCCCGGCGTCGAAAGCCGCAATTGGCTCAAAGCGGAGGTTTGGTTGGGACAAACGGATTGGTCCGTTGCAGCGGAGGTGATCTTCATAAAGAACTCCTTGATTGCCACTTGGGTGCATCGTAATGTTGATGGCAGAGACCCCCGGAACATTTTGATGAAAGCAGTCACGCAAGGCCTTCACAAGGATTGACTGTGAAAAACATCGTCATCTGCTCCGACGGCACCAACAACCAACTCACCACTGCACCCACCAATGTTTTAAGGCTTTTCGATAGCCTCGACCTTCGCGATCCCACAAAGCAAGTGGCCTACTACGATCCGGGCGTCGGCACGCTGGCGCATCCAGGACGGACCAATCCGCTTACCAAGCGGCTGTCGCTCGTCTTTGGATTGGCGTTCGGCGCCGGCTTCACTCGCAATCTTGAGACAGCGTACCGGTTTTTGATGCACTACTATCAGCCCGGTGACCGGATCTTCCTGTTCGGCTTTAGTCGCGGCGCATTCACGGTACGTGCGCTCGCGGGCATGCTCCACATGTTCGGCCTTCTGCGCGTCGAGCACGAGAACCTGTTGCCGTACATTTCGCGTGCCTACACGTCGGCGAACTTCGACGTCATCAAACGCACGCTTCCGTTCACTCGCCGGCACATCGGCATCGACTTTCTCGGCTTGTGGGACAGCGTCAGCTCACTGGGCTTTGCTTACGCCCGCAAGGCCTTGCCGTTCACCGCTAACAACCCCAGCGTATACGTAATTCGGCACGCTCTGGCCATTGATGAACGGCGGGCGTACTTTCGCCAAAACCGCTGGGGCCGAGTATTCGCTAACAAACAAGACATCAAAGAAGTCTGGTTCGCAGGCGTCCATGCCGATGTGGGTGGCGGCTACCCCGAAAAGGAGGGAGGCCTGTCGAAAATCTCCTTGGAATGGATGATTGAGCAGGCATGCCTTGCGGGAGTCCATAGCGGTTTGCTGATCGACCCCAAGGCTTACCAACAAGAATTAGCAGGTGTCAGTGGGGACTGCAAACCCGACGCCGGAGCGCCAATTCATCAATCGCTCAACGGACCTTGGTGGACCCTCGAGTTCCTGCCCAAGAACGCTACCCTCCAGCGTGACGATTTCTTGATCCCGGTGGCCCGCCGCCGTTTGATCGAGGGAATTGCCGGTTATCCAGTCGTGGTACACCAAAGCGTTATAGCCCGGATGAACGCCCACAAGGAAAAATATCAACCCGCCAACCTCAAGCAGACACAGAGCGTCGAAGCTTGGACGACGCAGGCTCTCACATCGCCTTATCTGCCGACACCGCTTAGCAAACGCCTGGTCGAGTTCTTCCGGGCGAGCGCGTGGGTCATCGGTTGCTATTACGTGCTCTTCAGCGTGATCTACCTGCTTGGGCAACTGGCGGTTGTGCTTGTCAAGGGCGTCATCCATAGCGAAACGAAACCGGATTGGCTATTCAGTTTGCTGGATGCCGTCCAATGGCCTCGAACCGTATACGCCTGGAGCGCCAGTGCGGACCATGCGTGGTCGGTCTTGGTGTGGCTGTTCCCTTTCATGGTGTTCGCCGCCGGTGCTTGGCTTCAACGGAAACTGAGCAACATTGGCTCCTTCTCGTTGCGGATTACCGACAAGCTGCTTCACCTTCGCTGGCAGGGCTACGACGCACTCCTGGCCAAGAAGCAATTCAAGGAACTGGGCGACGACGGTCTCAGGGCGTATCGGCTCATGTTGTTTTTCGACATGTTCTTACCATTCTTCTATGCCCCGGCTTTGGCCGCTTCTCTGATTGAAGCCTTCAGGCTCACCAAGTCTTCGCCGATTGGCCTTGAACAGCTTTGCCCCTGGGTCCTCGGTTTGCCGCTGGTGACCGCGCTCGCGGATTGGCTGGAAAACACACTCTTGCTCCGGCAAATCGGTCGGTTTCAAGCGCACATGGATCTACGCGTTTCGGGGGTTCGCGCGGCCAGCGTTGCCACCATTGTGAAACTGACCGCGTTCACTGCAAGTGCCATGGTGCTCACTTTGTTGATTTTTTTACATTTATTTCGTGGAGGCGATTGACCAGGAGCACCGGCCTCGGACATCTCCTCGACGTTGTACCCACATCGTGCCAGAATGAAAATTGCCAGCGCGCTCTAAAGCTGTAAAACGTCCTTACGTGGGAAGTTTGATTGCATTTCCAGTGGTGCAAGTTTCTTACATCGATGCAATTCACTATTGCCAGTGGGCGCATTTGACGCTGCCAACCGAATGGATGTGGGAAAAGGCCGCGGCGATGACCAGAGAACCTTTCCCTGGGGTGAGACGCCGCCGCTCGGTTGGAACCGACCGCAGACGCCGCTTGCCAACGTGGGCGCCAAGGGGACCTGCGCTATCGGCAGCTATCAGCGAACCCGTTCGCCTTACGGTTGCGAGGACCTTATCGGCAATGTCTCCGAGTGGTGCCAGCCCACGCCCGAGGATGATCCAAGCGATGCAATCCCGCAAGGAATTGAAGGAATTACGCTTCTCGGCGGAGAACCGACGTCGCACGCTGCCGGCGCCAGCAGATTAGCCAAACAGGTGCGCGCCTGGAATCTTTCCGTCATGGTTTTCAGCGGCTTTACGCTGGAAGAATTGAAAAAACGTCAGGATCCCAAAATCGAAGAGCTTCTGGCTCATACCGATATTCTCGTCGATGGTCCTTATCGCCGGGATTTGCCTGAAAAACAACGACGCTGGATCGGTTCGGCCAATCAACGCATCTTCTTTTTGACGGACCGCTATCGTGCCGATGATCCATGCTGGCGTATGCCAAACACGCTCGAAATACGTCTTGTCGGAAGCGCTGTCAGCGTGAATGGGTTTCCAGTCGCCAAGCTCATGGTTGCCAACGTTGCGGAACCAATTGACCTCTGAGCGTGTGATGACGCGTTTGCGGGCCGATTCGATGGTGCTACTGGCGACCTGCCCGCCACGCTCCCAGTAAGATACCCTGCACCCGCCGTGCTGAGCCAGACGGGCTTCACGCTCATCCGACGTTGCATTGCGGACCACGCCAGATTAGTGCCTGTGCTAGCGCTGCTCATGACGCGAATTCTGCGCCCGAATTATCTCCTCCACGGTCCGGCGTAACAATGTCTCGCCGCCAAATGTCATGCCGAGCGCGCGGATCTTTTGAGTTTCAATTTGGTGTTTTGGGCCATTATTGCAAAGGACAATCTCGCTTTGGCTTCCCGTCAAGTCCTTGGCGATACGGGCTACTTGTTCCTCGGCGATATACTGGTCACAGCAATTGTATGCCTGTCCTGCGACGGCTTGAGCATTGGAGTTCAATAGCATTTCGACGGCGCGGGCTGCGTCCGCGGCGTGGACTTCCTTGCCGCCCCGCGGCGTCTCGATGCGTTCTCCGCGCAACACCTGCCCAACGAGGTCGAACCAACGGCTCGCCGGTGGCGGGTGAGCTAGGCCGTAGATGCCAGTGGGCCGCAGTGCGCAAATAGGCCAACCCTGACCCAGACCAAAGCTATGAACGAAAGCCTCTACCGCGGCCTTGTACGCTCCATAGTGGCTAGTTGGCCACAGCGGATGAGCTTCGTCCAGAGGGTGGCCATCCAAGATGACCTCATGGACGGCACAGCTGGAAATGAAGATGCAGCGAGCAACACCAGCAGAAAATGCCGACTGCAAAAGTTGCAGTGACCCGTTGAGATTGACGCCAAAGAACACATTGTCATCGCCGTGGCTGCGCCGCCCGCGATTGCGTGGTCCCTCCCATTGCACGGCATTGTGGATCAACGCATCGGCGCCTCGCACCAACTTTTGCGCCGCCGACTCGTCACCCAGCGCGCCCGACAGCCACTCAATGGCGCCAGCATGGCGGTCAAAGCCAGAGCGATCGCTTGTCGGCCGATACCAGCACCGCAGCGAATGTCCCGCGTCGGCGAGATGGCATGCCAAATAGCGGCCAAGGAAACCCGTTGCACCTGTAAGGGCAATGTGCATGTTGAACTCCCTCGACAAACAACGCACTTGGTTTATCGTAGAGAAGGGCACGGGATTGCCGAGGTTGGAGCGGTTGCTCCCAACCGGCAGTTGGGTCGTTGGCCTGGTGTTCCTCCTTCATGCAAATCAAAAACTCGCAAACAGAGAGACGTTTTTCAACGTTAAGTCTTGAAAATTGCCGGCGAATCAGGCCCGCGGCCAATTGTGAAACCAGGGTGGTTCCGCTCGCCAAGAGGTACGAGGGCTTTGGACACTGGATGGGATTTTTGGGAAAATTGAATGGGAGAGCTGCAAGTGTCCGTGCTCCGTTGTCCGTCGTCAGTGAGCCACACCTGCAATGATTAAGATCTCTGCCCGCCGATTCGACGTAACAACAGCGAAATAAATAAGTTGTGGAAAACACACGTATTAGAAAACGCGGATTCATTGCAAGGGGTGCTTGAGTGGTTCGATGCGAACTCCGCCCTCATTCGCTTCCCGTGGCACTCGCAAGTCTGCTGTAAAACCGCTTCGGCTCAAGGCTCGGCGGCAAGGATGAACATTCGCCAGCGCCCATGTCCACCACGATCCAATTCCCGGATTCGGTCTGGGCAACATCCATAGTGAAAAACGGAGCATCGAATCGTTGGCCCAATTGAATAAAGCCCGACCAATCGACGGATTGTTCAGACAGCCGGTGATAATGCGATGCGATCAGCAATTGCCGATTCCAGAAGAAGAGACGATATTCCTCGCACATGGGATATGCTTTCGGGCTTTCTCCACGGGACTGCAGCGGCACATACTCCTTGACGACAAAGCCTCGGAAAAACGTCTTGCCTTGCTCCCGTTTCAGGTTGTCCGCAATTCTCTCGAAATTCTCCCAGCCGGAGCCTTTTGGAATAAAGCACGCTTCGTGCCAAAGGTGCTTTGCGGACTTGATGTGATCCTTGATGACGAAGGGGCCATCGCCTAGCCGGCGAGCCAGGCTCCAGGCGAGGAACGAATCTGGCTTATCTGTCCAAACAGCAGCAGGCGAGAGTTCACGAATCTTGGGATAGTAATTGGGGAAGTAGCTTACTTCTGCATATTGCGCCGCCGAACTGACGAGCGTGTAGCCCCTTGCCAACAACGCCGCTTCAAAGCGGCCATACTGTTCTTCCGTGAGAATCCAGCCGCGATAAAGGAGTTTCACTCCATCTGCCAAGGGAAGGCGCTTGAGCGCGAGGTCGATGTCTCCTGTGCATAATGCCTCTTCATCGAAAAGCAAACAATGGAAGCCGAGGGACTGTGCGGCGTCATACTCCGGTTCAAAGAGTGGCTCCGGCAACTTGCGCATCAGCGGATTCTGGGGAAACAAAAGTTCCATTCAATAGTCCTTGGCTGGCAATTATAAAGTGGGGGCAGATCGCTCCGCCCCCACAAGGTTCACTCGACAACTTCGGTAATGACGCCCGAACCCACCGTCCTGCCGCCTTCCCGGATGGCGAAGTGGCTTCCGATATCGAAGGCTACCGGCTTGTCCAGGCTGACGACGACGGCGGCGTTGTCGCCAGGCATGACCATGGCGATCCCGTCCGGCAACTGCATTTCGCCGGTGACGTTCGTGGTCCTGAAAAAGAACTGCGGCTTGTAACCGCCGAAGAACGGCGTGTGCCGACCGCCTTCGTCCTTGTTCAGAACGTAGATTTCACCTTTGAACTTTTGCCGCGGCCGGATCGTGCGTGGGGCGGCAAGCACCTGACCACGTTGAATGTCAACGTTCTTGATGCCTCGCAGCAGCAAACCAACATTCTGGCCCGCTTCGCCCTGCGCCAAGGGCGCGTTGAATGCCTCGACGCTGGTAACGACGCTTTCAAGAATGTCGCCCAGGCCAAGGATTTCGACCTTTTGGCCAACACTGATGACTCCTTGCTCAATCTTGCCGGTCGCCACCGTGCCACGCCCCTCGATAGTGTGAACGCCTTCTATGGGCATGAGAAACGGCTTGTCGATGTCACGCTTCGGCGCCGGAATGTAGCGATCCAGAGCTTCCAGCAGCTTGCCGATGCACTCGTTGAACTTCGGATCGGCTGGATTCTCCAGCGCGCCCCTGGCGTTGCCACGGACGAAGGGGACATTGGCCCCATCGAAGCCGTACTTCGTCAGGAGATCACGGGTCTCCAGCTCGACCAAGTCGATCAACTCGGTGTCGTCGGCCAAATCGCATTTGTTCAAGAACACGACCAACTCGGGAACACCGATCTGCCGGGCGAGCAAGATATGTTCCCTGGTTTGCGGCATCGGGCCGTCCACCGCCGAGAGCAGGAGGATGGCGCCGTCCATCTGGGCCGCCCCGGTAATCATGTTCTTGATGTAATCGGCGTGGCCAGGACAGTCGATGTGGGCGTAGTGCCGAGTAGCAGTCTCGTACTGGACATGGCTGGTAATAATCGTGACTGTTTTTGTCGGGTCACGCTCCATGCCGCCCCTGGCGATGTCCTTGTAGCTCTTGATCTCGGCAAGCCCCTTGTGTGCCTGGACGGCCAGGATAGCGGCGGTAAGGGTGGTCTTGCCGTGGTCGATGTGACCGATGGTGCCGACGTTGATGTGAACCTTCTTCATTGCAGAGAACTCCCCGGTTGCAACGAGCAACCAAAAGGGTGTGTGGTCCCTGCGCTCAATCGCTTTTGCGATCTTTTCTCCACGACGAGCGAAACCAGAGCGTTGGAAACCACGAATGCCGAAAGGCGGGAGAAGGACACGCCGTTTGGCGAAAGGTTCAGAGTGAACCGAAATAGAATCAAGCGTGCCAAGTTGGGCAACCGGAGAACTCGCCATGAACAACTCGATCTTCGTAATCAAGCCATACAAGTGGGAAGGCTTATGGGTCTTCGATGATGAAACGTGGGACTGGTGAAGGAACCATTCGTCGGCGGCGCGGACACCATGATCGACGTGGCGACAGCGCAAATACCGAACGCAGAACAGGGCTTTCTGGCGGTGTTCTCGGCCAATTACTTTCCGAATGCGCAGATTGTTCTCCGCTCTCGCGAGAAGCTCGTCGGAATTGCATTCACTCGGCGAGATTGGCGGGTGACCCTTTTCGGCATTGCCGTAATAATTGGCAAAAAAGGCAGCATCTCACATTACGCCGAACCCAAGTGAAAATTAGCTGCTTGCATTGCGACCTGCAATCACTCATGATGGGTCGATTCACACCAAGGATGCCCGAAGTGCACCGATCCAGCTGCGCGTAGCCTTCGGCCTCATTTCCGTCTTAGGATTGTACGGGGCCACACACAGGGATTCTCCGTCCCGGCTCGGGGTTACTATGGCTGCGCGTTCCAGTTGGAAGGGCTTTCTCAAGCTCAGTCTCATCTCTATACCTGTTAAAGCGTACACGGCGACCGCCAGCGGCAGCAGCGGTATTCATTTGAATCAGCTGCACGCTGAGTGTAACAGTCGCATCAACTACAAAAAAACCTGCCCCATTCATGGGGAGATTCCCAGCGACCAAATTGTTTCTGGGTACGAGTATTCCAAAGGCCAGTACGTCATCGTTGATACGGACGAATTGGATAAGCTCCGCACCGAGGACGATAAAGCGATCAACATCGACACGTTTATCCGGCCGGATACCCTGGACCAAATGTACGCATCGGGAAAGTGCTACTACCTCATTCCCGATGGGCCCGTGGCCCAGAAGCCGTACACAGTGCTTCATCAGGGCATGGTAGATTCAGAGCGGTATGGCATTGCCAAAGTGGTGATGAGTGGCAAGGAACAGGTCGTACTGCTGCGACCCGTGGACAGCTTGATCACGATGACCCAAATGAGCTATGACCATGAAATCACCAAGCCTTCGACGTTTGAGGACGAACTGGTGAAGACACCCGTCGAGGCGGAAGAATTGAAATTGATCAAGACGTTGATTGACGCGTCTACACCCAAGAAATTCGACCTCTCGCAATACAAAGACGTTTACACGCAAAAACTAACCCAATTGATCGAGGCCAAGGTGGCCGGCAAGGAAATCGTCGCTCCACCGGTGCAAGAGCAGGCCCACATCATCAATCTCATGGACGCCCTGCGGCAGAGCGTCGCCAAGGCCCAGAAGGAAGCGCCGGCCGCGGTTGCCGGGAAGCCGCCCAAGAAGATGGCTCCCAGCGTGCAAAAGCCGGAACGTGCTGCTCGAAAGAAGAAATCTGGTTGACCCTTGTAGTCTGGCCAGCGAAGGAACGGCGAACCTGTGAGCCTGCAAGATTACCAGGCAAAACGCAAATTCAGTCAAACCCCCGAACCCGAGGGCCAAATCACATCGGGCCGGGGGCCGCTTCGCTTTGTCATTCAAAAGCACCAGGCAACACGCCTGCATTTTGATTTGCGCCTGGAGGCGGACGGTGCGCTCAAAAGCTGGGCAGTCCCCAAAGGCCCGTCCCTGGGGCCTGATGAAAAGCGCCTCGCCATCAGAGTGGAAGATCACCCCATCGACTACCTTCACTTTGAGGGGATTATCCCGAAGGGGAACTACGGGGCCGGGACGGTCATGGTCTGGGACACCGGGACCTATCATGTTCCCGGCATCATCAACCGCGACAAAAGCGAGCAGGCCGTCCTCGAAGGCCTGGATATTGGAAAGCTCCACGTCATACTGCACGGCAAGAAGCTCAATGGCGAATTCATCCTGGTCAGGACGAAAACCAATCAATGGTTGTTTTACAGGAAGGGAATGGAACCCGCGCTTGCCGTGCTAAGCAACGCGGATCGATCTGTCCTGAGCAATCGGACCTTAGATGAAATCGCGCAGGGCGGGAAGCCCCACAGCGAGAATCTTGATCTCGATTTGAGCGATGCGCCAAAGGCCACGATGCCCAAAAACATCAAGCCCATGCTGGCGACGCCCACCGACAAGCCATTCAATCACCGGAACTGGATTTTTGAAGTCAAGTGGGACGGCTATCGCGGCATTGCCGAGATTCGCAGTGGCCATGTGCGATTGTACTCGCGCAAGAATCTTACCTATGAAAAGCGTTTTGGTCCCCTCGTCGATGCACTCCAACATCTCGGCCATGATGCAATTCTCGACGGCGAGGTAGTGGTCCTGGATGAAGCCGGCAATCCAAGTTTTCAACTCCTGCAGCAATACGCCAAGGCGCGCCAGGGCATGCTGGTCTACGAAGTGTTCGATCTGCTGCACTTGGACGGTCACGATTTGCGCAACCTGCCGTTGCTCCGTCGCAAGGAACTCCTGGTCAAGATTGTTAAGGGCCTGCCCAACGTGCATTGCAGCGAGCACATTCAAGAACATGGAGTCGCCTTCTTCCAAGCGGTTTCGGACAAGCGGTTGGAGGGGATGGTCGCCAAGGACGGCCGCAGTCGCTACCGGGAGGGGTTGCGAAGCCCATCCTGGCTGAAAATCAAAACGCAGCTTCGACAGGAGGCAGTCATTGGCGGCTTCAAGGATCCCAAGGGCAGTCGCATTGGGCTTGGGTCCGTAGTGTTGGGCGTCTACGAGAACGGCAAACTGAAATACATCGGCAATGCCGGCAGCGGGTTTAATGATCGGAGCCTCGGTGCTTTGCGATCGCGGCTGGATGGTTTGGCTCAAAAAGCCTGTCCCTTCGCCCAGCGTCCACAGACCAGTGGCCGCGTCCATTGGGTTAAACCGGAGCTTGTGTGCGAGGTTTCCTTTGCCGCCT
>Ga0134121_10001497_pt1 | contig 21947 bp, 14 predicted proteins | sample KB301_FD_96463 | JGI IMG/M metagenome (GOLD analysis project Ga0134121, IMG submission 96463) | Terrestrial soil microbial communities without Nitrogen fertilizer from Kellogg Biological Station, Michigan, USA - KB3-0-1 | ecosystem: Environmental > Terrestrial > Soil > Unclassified ... | reverse complement strand
TGGTCCGTCATGGAAGGACCGCAAGCGGTGCATCCTGACGCCAAACGCGGACCGACGCCGATATTGCCGCATGACATGTATTTCACACATGCCGACGCCGCGTCGATCACGGGCGGCTATGTCTATCACGGCAAGCGCTTGCCCGAGTTGGTGGGCACCTATATTTGCGGCGACTGGATGACGTGCAAGGTTTGGAGCGCGCGGTTCGATAAGGAAAAAGTCACTTCGCGCAAGGAAATCGCCCAGGGGCGCATGCGCATCATTGCTTTTGGCGAAGACAACGATGGTGAGCTTTACATTCTTGGCTATGGCGATAACGCCGATGGCGTTTATCAGTTGGTGGCCAATTCGGCGTCTGATGCCGCGGTGAAGTTTCCCCGCAAGCTGAGCGAAACGGGCTTGCTTGCCTCCACCGCGGATCTGACACCCGCTCCTGGCGTTCTACCATACAGCATCACGGCGGAACAGTGGATCGACCATGCCACGGCGACGCGGTTGGTGGCCTTGCCCGACGTCTCCACCGTTCAGTTTTACTCCAATGCCATCAACGTTCCGGGCACGGCGTTTTTCAAGTCGCGAATTTTCTTCCCCAAGGAAGCGGTCCTGGCCAAGACCATCTTCATCGATATGGAAAGCGGCAAACCCGCGAGCAAGCGGCGACTGGAAACGCAGTTACTGCACTTCAATGGTGATGACTGGAACGGTTACACCTATCGCTGGAACGATGCTCAAACCGATGCGGAGTTGGTCCCAGCCGCCGGCGCCGAAGTGGAATTGAGTATTATTGACGCCGATGCTCCGGGCGGCAAACGTCAGCAAACCTGGCATTTCGCGTCTCGCGCCCAGTGCATGATTTGCCACAACGGTTGGGCGGGGCCACCGCTCGGCTTCAGTCCCGAACAGCTCAATCGCGGCGGTCAACTCGACCAGTTGCAAAAACTCAACGTCGTTGCACCCGCCGGGGGCGGCATGAAAGGCGGCAAAGCCCCGGCCGACGGCAAAATTCGCACACTGGCGACGTTTGCCGATCCCTATGACGCCAAGCAAAGCCTCACCAACCGGGCACGGTCTTACCTCGATGTAAACTGCGCCCATTGCCATCAAAACGGGGCCGGCGGCACCGCCACCATCGACCTGCGTGCAGAGGTCAACCTAAACAACACCAAGGCGCTCAATATTGTGCCCATTCAGGGCAATTTCCAAATCGCCGACGGCAAGCTGCTTTCGGCCGGAGATCCGTTTGGCTCAGTGCTTTACTATCGCATTGGCAAAACCGGCCCCGGCCGCATGCCGCACATTGGGTCGGATTTTGTTGATGTCGTCGGCGTCGATTTGATGCACGACTGGATTGCGTCCCTGGCCAAGAACAACAACGCATCTCATAAAAACGAGCAAGCCGCACTGGCAGCATTAATCGCGTTCAAAGGATCGGACATTACCAAGGACTCAGCTTTGCAGAAATTGCTGTCCTCCACGCCTGGCGCGATGATGTTGGCACGTGCTTTGGACAAAAAGCTTCTGCCCGCTACTTCGCATGCGACCATTGCCCTCGTTGCCGCCGACGCGGATGGCCAGATCCGCGACTTGTTCGAGCGTTTCCTGCCTCCCGAAAAGCGTATCAAACGGCTCGGCACCAGCATCAAGCCTGAGACCATCCTGTCGCTCAAAGGCAACCCCGATCAGGGCCGCGTCGTTTTCTTCAAGACCGCCGGCGTGCAATGTGCGACGTGCCACAAGATTGGCGACATCGGCGGCGCCGCCGGACCTGACCTTTCACAAATCGGCAAGAAACTCGACCGGGCCAAGATATTGGAAAGCATTCTCGAACCGTCCAAGGACATTGATCCCGCTTTTGTCGCCAACGCCGTTCAACTCAACGACGGCCGCGTGGTGATTGGTTTGATCGTCAGCCGCAATGACAAGGAGTTGGTGTTGCGCGACGCCCAGGCCAAGGATCATCGCTTTGCCGCGGCTGACGTTGAGTCGGTAACGCCGCAACGGCAATCGCTGATGCCGGAGCAATTGCTGCGCGATTTGACGGTGCAGCAGGCGGTGGATTTGGTGGATTTTTTGGCGGGGCTGAAGGGGCAGTGAATTTGAACCACGGATGACACGGATAAAAAAAGCAGGAATGCTTTCTTGTCCGCGCAATTCGTGGTTTTTCAACTCAGCCAAACTGCCATTCCCTGCAGATTAGGCCCTTTGTTACACTTTGATCCTCGATCCCTGGCGACAATCACCTTCCCGCGGCAAGGAGGCCGCTCGTGGCAACGGTTGATACACATCCTGATCATGTAGCGACGGCCGCTGCGCGCGCGGGGTGGGTTCCGAAGACTTCACCCACCCTACCTGGCCAATACGATCATCCCTGGCTTTGCCGTCTCTTTCTCTTCGTTTGGTGCGGAGTCCTTTTCTTTTACGGTTTGAGCGCTGGCCAACTTTGGAAAACCGAGGGCTTGCGCGCCATCATCGCCGCGGAGTTTTTGCGCACGGGCAACTGGATTGTGCCCACGCTCTATGGCGAACCGCTGTTTACTAAACCGCCGGGAATGTATGCTGCCATCGCCATTGCCAGTCTTCCCTTCGGGCAGGTCAGCGAATGGACTGCACGCCTTCCCTCCGCAATGGCGGCCCTGCTCACGGTGCTGATGCTCTACGGTTACTTCACGCGCCAGTTCGGCCGCCGCGGTGGGTTGCTGATAGCGGTGTTGGCGCCGATGTCGCCGCTCTGGCTCGACAAAGCCACCGCTGCCGAGATCGACATGATGCAGGTCATGTGGGTGACGGGATCGATCTTGTGTTTGTTGCGAGTGGTTGAAAATGTCCGGTGTCCGCTGTCCGCTGTCCTGTGTCCAAAAGGCGTCGGCTATTGGACGCCGGACAGCGGACAGCGGACACCGGACACATTTGTGTGGTGGCTGGGTGCCCTTCTTTGCGTGGCCGGCGGCGTGTTGACGAAGTGGACGGCGCCGGCGTTCTTTTATGCCACGGCGGTGCCACTATTATTGTGGCGTGGACAATTGCGATTGCTGTTTGGCTGGCGTCATCTGCTGGCGGCAGCTATCGGGGCTAGTCTGGTTTTGGCATGGATCGGAGCAGCTGTCGCCATCACGGGGTGGGACGTTTTTTACGAAACGGTTAAACGCGAAGCGCTGCAGCGCATGTTGCCCGGTTATGCGCCCACGCCGGACCCGTGGTATGTGTCGCTGCTACATCCCTTTCGCCTGTGGTACACCAATTTGCCGTGGTCGCTGGTCGCGCTGGTGGCGTGCAGACCCAGTTTTGGACGGCTGTGGGACGAGCGCGGCCGGCTGCTGTGGCAAACCTTGCACTGTTGGATTTGGCCCAACATCGTCATCTGGAGCTTGATGCTTGACCACAAACCCAGGCACAGTTTTCCGCTGTTCCCCGGTTTCGCGGGGTTGGCGGCGATGGTCTGGCTGGCGTGGCTCGATGGGCGGCTGCCGTGGAAATGGCGTGTAAAACCAAGCCGTATTTTGGTTGGTTCGGTCGTTTGCTGGCTGGCGCTGAAGTTGATTTTCGTCCATGTCATCCTGCCGCATCGCCAGCACAACCGCGACCCGCGCGGCAAAGCCGCCATCTTGGCGTCGCTGGTGCCGCAAAACTGCGTCCTGTATTTGTTTCAGATCAAGGATGAAGGGATCATGTTTTATTTTGGCCGGCCGGTCTTGCGGCTTGATGGCCCGGCGGAATTACCCTCGTCTGCTGAACCTCTGTACTGTATCGTGAAGGAATCCGAGTGGAACCATTGGCGGCAAACAACCAACCGCCAGGCCGTTGCCGTCACCATGGTGCCGGATGAACAGGGCGATCCGATGGTGCTTATCCGTGTCCAAAATGACCTATGACCTTTTCTCACCGCCTGTCCAAGCCCTCACCGTGTCCGAGTTGACCGCTCAGGTCAAGGGCGCGATTGAGGAGAGCTTCCCGCACGTGTGGGTTTGCGGCGAGCTTACCGGTTTCAAGAAGCACCAATCGGGGCACTGGTATTTTTCGCTCAAGGATGCAGGAGCGGTCTTGCCGTCCGCGATGTTTCGCGGCGCAAATAAGCAAGTCAAAATCGATCCCAGGGACGGCATGGAAGTGCTGGCCCGCGGGGCCTTGAACGTTTATCCGCCGCAGGGCCGCTATCAACTCATTGTGGAGGAGCTGATCCCGAAAGGTTTGGGCGCACAGGAGCTGGCCCTCAAGAAGCTCAAAGAAAAGCTGTTGAAACAGGGCTATTTTGCCCCGGAACGAAAAAAGCCGTTGCCAAGTTTGCCCAGACGGCTGGCGCTTGTGACTAGCCCCAGCGGGGCGGCCGTCCGCGACATTTTGGAGATTCTGGCGCGGCGCTGGCCTGCAGTGGAGGTATGGATTTGCCCGGTCCATGTGCAGGGCGACATTGCTCCCGGCGAAATCGCAGAGGCGTTGAGCCGTTTGAATCGGGTCGGCGGTGTTGATGTGATCATTCTCGGCCTGGGCGTCGGCAGTGCCGAGGACCTGAGCGCTTTCAATGATGAACGCGTCGCCGACGCCATCTTTCGCTCGCGCATTCCGATTGTCTCGGCTGTTGGCCATGAGATTGACATCACCATCGCCGATCTGGTCGCGGACAAGCGGGCGTTGACCCCCAGCGAGGCGGCCGAGTTAGTGGTGCCGGACCGCATGGAATTGCTGAAAAAAGTGGCCGAGACCAATGTACGGCTGCGGGGCCTTATGGGGAGCCGGTTTGCGTATTTGCGCCAACGCCTGGACGACATCGACCAGCGCCGCGTCTTTCGTCGTCCCGTGGAGCGCATTCGCGATCTTGAACAGCGTCTGGATGGGCTGGGGGACAGGCTCCAGCGCGGTATTCGGCAACGATTACAAGGGTTAAGGCAGCTGACCGCGGCAGCTGCAGCCAGACTGGAGTCGCTAAGCCCCTTGAACGTGCTGGCGCGCGGTTATAGCCTAACACGACGGGCCAGCGATCAAAAGGTGGTGCGCGCCGCCGACCAGCTCGCGGTTGGTGATTTGCTGGTGACGATTCTCCAGCATGGACAACTCAAAAGTCGCGTCGAAGAGATTACGCCTCGTTAATTTGTGGCTGGGTTTGCCGGTTTGTTTAGTAGGTGCCGAAGCCATGGCCAAGCCGATCGTTTTTGAGACCGCGATGAAAGAGCTGGAGCAGATTGTGCGCGTTCTTGAGGATGGCGAAACCGGTCTGGACGAATCGCTGGCCCAATACGAAAAAGGCGTCGGCTTGCTGAAACAGTGCTATGCCCAGTTGCAGCAAGCGGAGTTGCGCATTCAACAGTTGACGGGTGAAACAGCCGATGGGCAGGCGGTGACCGCCGAATTTAACCACGCGGCAACCAAATCGCGCTAGACCACATAGATTGAGGACCAAACATGCCCAAGATGCCCCAGTGGAAGCCCCCAAAGAATATCGCGAAGGCCCTCGAAGATGGCGATGGTAGCTGGGAAGACGAGCGATGGTCGCCAATTCTTTTGACGGCCATGTCAGGAACCGAACTGGATGGACGTGAGATCCCAATTGCGTGGCAGATTGAGTTTGATCCTTCGGAAGACGATTTCGAAGTAGCCAACGCGAAACTGGAATCAATGGAAATCGAATCAGACGGTTATGGATGGGGTGAGCACATTCGCAAGACCATACAAAACACTGATCCGGGATTGGCGAAAAGGCTTCATTTAGGTGATTGTGAAACAGACACATGCGTGATCTGGGTGGAATCGGATGCAGATTGCCGCGTACTTCTGGAAGCAACTTGGAAGCTTTTGTTTAGCTAATCTTAGAACTATGCGAAGCATGGCTGGTGAAAAATCACTTGCACTCGCTTCGCATCGCGGTAGGAGAAGTAGTTGTGTCCACCGAATTCCGCGACTACCTGCGCTCCCGCCAGGCACTCGTGGATGCTTATTTGGACACGGAATTTCGCGAAAACAATGGTTGTCCTGCCTCGTTAGCCGAGGCGATGCGCTATAGCCTGCTCGCCGGCGGCAAGCGGTTGCGGCCGATTTTAGTGCTGATGGCCAATGAAGCGGCTGGCGGAAATGACGAATTCGCCTTGCCCGCAGCCGCCGCCATGGAGATGATTCATACATACTCGCTGATCCACGATGATTTGCCGGCGATGGACGACGATGATCTTCGCCGCGGCAGGCCGACGTGCCACAAGGCTTTTGGCGAAGCCCTGGCGATTTTGGCCGGCGATGGATTGCTGACACGAGCCTTTGAAGTGTTGGCCGAGAAATATCCGCCGGCCACGGCGGCGGCTTGCTGCCGCGAACTGGCCAGGGGCGCGGGCGCCGCCGGCATGGTCGGCGGTCAGGTCGAAGACCTGGCATGCGAAAAGCAAGGCGGCAGCTTGGATGTGCTTAGAAACGTCCACGCCAAGAAGACCGGCGCCTTGTTCGGCGCTTGCTTACGCCTGGGAATCCTGACCGCTCAGGGTGAACAAACGGGCGGTCCGGATGCGGGATTGATAGAATGTCTGGACCATTATGGCCGATGTTTTGGCCTGATCTTCCAGATCACCGACGATCTGATCGACGTGGAAAGTTCCGCCGAGAAGACGGGCAAACGCACCCAAAAGGATGCGGCCCGTGGTAAGTTGACCTACCCAGGGTTTCTGGGTTTAGAAGAGAGTCGCCGCCAGGCCCAGCAATTGGCGGACGATGCCGAGCAGCGATTGCGTCCGCTAGGCCCCAGCGCACAACGCCTGGCAGCGCTATTAAACTACACTCTGACGAGGGATCGATGAGTCCCGTTTAGCCGCGATGCGCAGCGGAGCGTGGCGACTTGACGGCATTTTTGAACGGAGTTATTCATGAGCGAACTGCTAGCCAAAGTCCAATCACCCGCCGATCTTCAGCAATTCACGGAGGACGAGTTGCTGCAGCTCGCTCAGGAAATGCGCGATGAGTTGGTGCGCGTGCTCAGCATCCGTCCGGCTCACTTCGCCAGCAACTTGGGTGTGGTCGAATTGTGTCTGGCCCTCCATTTAACGTTCGACTTCTCCCAAGATCGGCTGATCTGGGACACCGGCCATCAGATTTATCCGCACAAGCTCATCACCGGCCGATATCCGAGTTTTGACACCATCCGCACCAAGGGCGGCCTGATGGGCTACCCCAATCCGGCGGAAAGCATATACGATCTGTTCATGACCGGCCACGCAGGCTGCTCGGTTTCCACGATGCTGGGGCTTAAACTGGGCGACGAGTTGCTCGGCCACGGCGACCGCCACGCGGTCGCGGTCATCGGCGACGGCGCATTGCCCTCCGGCATCGTTTTTGAGGCCCTTAACAACGCCGGCCATCTTAAACGTAATCTGTTGGTGGTTCTCAACGACAATCAGATGTCGATCTGCCCGCGCGTTGGCGCCCTGGCCAATTCCCTTGACCGCGCTCGCTTGACGCCGTTTTACCAGGGCTCCAAAAAGAAGCTGCAAAAACTGCTCAATCATGTGCCGCTTGTCGGCGGTTTTGCCAACCAGGCATTCGATCAGGTCCGCGACGGTCTGAAAGCGGTCCTCACGGGCGGCATGCTCTTCGAGGAACTGGGCTTCCGCTACATCGGCCCCATTGATGGCCACGATTTGCCGGGCTTGCGGCGCTGGCTGCGCGATCTCAAGGACCAGCCCGGCCCGACCTTGCTGCATGTGCTGACGGTCAAGGGCAACGGCGTGCCGCAAGCGAGCGAGGATCCGGTCACCTATCACACGCCGCCGGTGTTCGAGAAAGTCGGCGAGGGCCGCAATATCCTGTCGCTCAAACGCGGCGGCAGCAAGGCCTATACTGACGCCGTCAGCGCCGCCATTCGCCAGGCGCTGGAGGACAATGCCAAGGTCACTGTCATGACCGCGGCGATGTGTCAGGGCAACAAGCTGGAGAAAATTCGCACCGATTTCCCCACGCGCTTCTTCGATGTCGGCATCTGCGAATCGCACGCCGTGGCCTTCGCCGCGGGGCAAGCCAAGGCAGGGGCACGGCCCATCGTGGACATCTATTCGACATTCCTGCAGCGTGCCTTTGACCAGATTTTCCAGGAAGTCGCCCTGCAAAACTTGCCGGTCGTCTTCACTCTTGACCGCTCCGGTTTAACCGGCCCCGATGGCCCGACACATCACGGTGCCTTCGACATCACCTACATGCGGCTGTTGCCCAACATGATCGTCATGGCCCCCGGCGACGAGTTGGATGTGGCTCCCATGCTGCGTTTTGCCCTGGCCCAGAATTCGCCTGCTTCGATGCGTTATCCCAAGGCCAATCTGGAAAAGATCGACCGCGCCGTGGCGCCGATCGAGTTGGGCCAGGCTGAAGTGCACGAATGGGGCAGCGACGCCATCTTCGTCGCCTTTGGCACGCTGTTCCCCAATTGCGTCAAGGCCGCCGAAAAGCTCCGTGCGGAAGGCCTCGATGTCGGCGTGATCAACGCCCGTTTCGCCAAGCCACTGGACCGCACAACCTTGCTCAAGGCTGTCGTCGAAGTGCCGGTGGTGGTGACGGTGGAGGAAGGCACGATCGAAGGCGGATTCGGCAGTGCGTTGTTGGAGGCCGCCAATGACGCTCGGCTGGACACACGCAATATCGTCCGGCTGGGACTGCCCGATCAGTTTGTGGAGCATGCGGAACGCAATGAACTTCTCGCCGATTTGGGGCTGAATGTGGATGGGCTGTGCAACACGGTGCGGCAGGCGCTGCAAGATCGCGGTAGGCTAACGCCGTTGGGAAGCAACGCATTCTCGGGTTCTGCGGGTGGGTGAACCAACTAAGGCGGAGTCGAGCAATCATTGATTCGGTAATCTGAAGGAGAATTGCCATGCGAATTACCCTCGCCAGTGCATTCTTCTTTGGTATTGCCCTGGTTCCAATTCTTAAATCCCAAGCCAACCCCCCGCAACTGGCCGCTCAAAAACAAGTCCGGCTTGACAGCGTCGGAGACCCGCTGCCCTATGCCGCCGTGGCCCGCTTGGGAACACTGCGGCTAGGACGCGACTTGCCGGAGCGATTCTTTGGCGGCCTGTTTCTGCCAGACGGCAAAACCATTGCTACGGGGAGTGACTCCGCCTCTCCAATCTGTTTTTGGGATGCCGCTTCTGGCATATTATCGCGCAGGGCCGAAACCAAAAAACATGCTCGACCCTATGACGCATTTTCAGTTTCTCCTGATGGCAAGCTCGTCGCAGGCGGAGATGATGCCACCATTTATCTGTTTGAGGCTGCAACGGGCAAGGTCGTCGGCGAGCTGGGCGGGCATAAGGAGGGCGTCAGGGCATATGGCTTCGCAGATGGCGCCAAAACCCTGATAGTCGCAACAACCGATGGGACCATTCACTGGTGGGATATCGCCGCGCTGAGGAAGAAAGATACCTGGATTCCCTTTGAGGAGCAATTCAGTGATGGCAGCAAGAGAACTTTTGCGTTTCATAGCGCCGCCATTGCACCCGATGGCAAATCCGCGGCCGTATTTCCGCTGACAGCACGATCCTTCTATGAAACAGAAAAGGACAACAAGGTCGTCATTCTCGATCTCGTTGTCCGCAAACAGCGCTGGCAGACTAAAGTAGATAGTCCCACCCTGCATGAATGCACCTTTTCAGGCGATGGTAGGCGTTTGGCAGTCGGCACGAAGTGGAGAAGTGTCCAAGTACATGACGTCCTCACGGGAAAGCATTTATCAACTGTGACCATTGATCCGGACGATTCTCTTCGGTCTTGGAGACCAAGCCGCTCTGGCATGCATTGGTCGGGCAGCTACCTGGCGTTGTCACCGGATGGATTGACGCTGGCCATCGCGGGCCACCACCTGCAAGTTGATCTTTGGCGGCTGGATGGCAAAAGCAAGCCGCGCCAAGTCAAACTACGCGTCGTCGAAAACCACTGGGGCGTCGTTGAAACGCTGACCTTTTCCCCCGACGGCAAGACCTTGCTTGTCAATGTGGAAAACGCACTTCAACTGTACGATGTGGCCACTGGTGCTGAGAAGTTACCGATGCGAGGCCATGGTGGGCCAGTTGGCTTTTTGACTTTTTCTGCCGATGGCCGCAAACTTTTGACAGGGACGGCAAGTTCGCGTGCCGGCTTTCCCCACGAGGTTATCACTTGGGACACGAAGACTTGGGCAGAAATGGGCCGCTCGGTCAACGCTTCTGACCTTTTTGAAATTGTGGCCATTTCCGCAGATCGTGCGCTGGCGGTCACTGCTGATGACCACAAGTTGCGGACCATTAAGGAATTCGCAACCGGCAAGCAGCTTGTCAAACTGCAGGTATCCCTGTTGGATGAACTAGGGTGGACGGGTTATTTATCGCCTTGCAATCGATTTTTTGTCAGCTCGGGGGTTTATAAGAAAGAACATGTCCTGGCGCTCTTTGCGGTTCACAGCGGCGAGCTGCTTTTTCAAGTGCCTGACCGCTATCGACTCGCAACCATGTCGTATTTTCATTGGGCTTTCGGTGCCGACGGCGGCGCCGTAGCGCTGTTCGCTGCCGAAGGGAAGCTTCAAATTTGGAATACAGCGACCGGCAAGCTTAAGCGGGAACTGGCGCCAGCACCATCAAAATGGAAGGAAAGCCACGGCCGGACTGCGTTGGCCTGGTCGCCAAACGGCAAGTTTCTGGCTTCTTGGGAAGAGTGCAGCGGCGGCGTCCGTGTCTGGAATCTGGCGACGGGGAAACACAGATTGTATGCAACTGTCTTGCCGCGGCGGTATGATGATTTTCCGCCCAGCCTGGCCTGGTCCGCGGACGGGCGCATGTTCGCGATCGGCGGTCTGGGCAAAAATCATAATCAAATCCAAGTCTGGGAAGTGGCAACCGGCAGATTGCGATGCGAGTTTGGCAATCATGCCCTTGAAGTCAGGGTGTTGGCGTTTTCCCCTGAAGGCCGGCTGCTTGCGTCCGGCAGCGCCGATACCACCATCCTGATTTGGGACCTGGTGGGTGCCCAAGCCAGGCCACCGTCCGCCGGGGCCCGCCTCCCAAAAAGATTCGTCGCTGCCTTGATCAATCTGACCGATTACCACACCTTTTCGCAAACCTCTTCCGGAAAACAGAACCTGTATCCCGCCGCCGCGACATGTGGGGCGTTTTGCCGCCACCAGGCTGCGGCCTCGGGCGCGCCAAACTCCAGCGCCGCCAGCGCCTTGGGGCCGTCGACAAGATAGCCGGTGCTGACTTCCGCACCCCGATTGGACACGGCGCCAACGGTCTGCAACTGACGAGCAGCCCCTTCGCCGACGGCCAGGGGCAATTCCATGCCCACCCAGGCGCGGCGGATGCTTTCCGGTGCTTCGCCCGGCGGCAGCGTCACGATGCGAATGTGAACAATGGCGCTGGGCCTGTTTCTGTATGACCGGACCATTAGCACGATGACGAAAATCACCACCACCGCGGCAACGATGCCGCCGATGATCAGCCACGGATTTGCATTGTCGTCACCACCAGCGCCATGGGACGGGCCGCCGTGGGGAATGACGTGAGGGACCGGGACGTGGGGCGCAACCCGCGGTACGGGCACGGGTACGCCGCGCTGGGCCCAGCAGGGATTGACGAAAATCAAAAGCGAAAGCAACGCCGCTGCGCGAAAAAGCTGGATTCTCATGCCGCCCTCCGCAGGTCAAGACTTATCCTTTTCGAAAACAGGTGGTTGCTGCTCTGGAAGCTTCAACCGCTCCGGGAGATTGGGCAAAAATTGCCTTACCTTGGCGACGTCCGTGCCGCCGTCAATAAAGGTCCAGTTACGGCCCTGGTCCGGGGAAATGCCGACCACGAAACTCTTTTGCAGGAGTTTGCCGCCAGGGGCTTTCATTTCCAGCAAATAGGTGACCACGATGAACAACTCGTCGCCGGCCGCGACAGGCTCGGAGGGGTCATCGACTTTGTTGGACATCAGGGCGAAACCCTTGGTTTTCAAGTCGCTCATGCTGGCCTTCAAGGCGCCGATCATTTTTTCCCGCCCGCCGCCTAACTCGATCACCTTGGGATAAGTGAGGTCAATGACTTTGGCGTAATCCTCTTTAACCAGCGCATTGTTGACATCCTCGACCTGGCGTTTGGCGATGCCTTTGACGTCAACGCCTTCGCGGACTTGGGTGATGGCAAATCCTCCCAGCAACAAAGACAGGCAGACGCATTGAAGGTTCATGTGTTGCTCCACTCAAGGTGAAAAGCTACGCGGCCGTTAACATTAACTCACGTCGTTGCATTTGGGGATAGCGGACAATCGGCAGCGGCACGACTTGCGATGACAGTTGCAGCGGCTCGTTCTTGACCGGAACCGGCAACGCCTGCCGCGATTTCAAATCCAGGCGGCCGCCCGATTTGATCGTCTCGTAATCCTGCTTGCCCTTTTCGACTTTTTTCGTCGTGTCGTAGACGTAAATGCTGCCCTTGCCAATTACATCTGCGAGGTGGCCCTTGACGACGATGGCGGTTGATTCGTCGATGCCGATGCCCAGGTATTGCGGATAAGTCTGCATGAGCTTGGTCATAGCGTCAAAGCGCTTGCGCTTGGAGAAATGCTGATCGACGGCGACGCCCGGCAGGAAATTGAAGCCACGCTGATAGCCCTCGTACATATTGTCCAGATTGCCCCGAGTGCCGCCTGGGCTGCCGCGGACAAGGAACTCGGTCTGGATCGAGGCCCCCGCGGAGGAGCCGCCGATGACACCGCCGCGTTTGAGAACCTCGTACATCATGGGCTGCAGTTTCGTTCCTTCATAGGCGTCGTTGATTTTGCCCTGGGCGCCGCCGTGGAACCAGATGCCGGTGGCCTTGCTCATGGCATCCAAATACTCGGGCTTTTCCACTTCCTCGATCTTGCGACCGACAACAATGGTGACGGACTTGGCCCCGTACTTGCGGAACCGGTCTGGAAAGGCGTCCTTGGCGGTCAGCGGATCGCCCTTGGCGGCGGGCATGATGACAATCGACGCCTCTTTGCCGCCCGCAAGCTCCATGAACCTCTGAACGATTTCATCACCCACGGCGCCGCCGCCGACGATGACGAGGCTGCCCTTTTCGACGAAGGGTACGCCCGGCAAGGCGGGCGGAAAGTCGGCAGCGCGCTCCACGGCGGCGCGGCGGAAGGCAGTCAGGTCGCCGGATTTCTTGGTGAGAGCGGCGGCCTTTTCGGGTCGCGTTGTCGTGGCTGCAAGGTGAACGGTCACTTGCCCCGAGCCTAATGGACGCATGTTGCGGCCGCTGACGACCATCGCGGAACCGGGAGCAAGCTCATAGCCGACCAGGGCAGGATTTTGCTTGAGAAGGGCGCTTAGAATCACTTTGCCTTTTTCGCCGGCCGGCCGGGCCACGATGATGGAATCGGGCATCATATCCAGGCCGGCGCTCTTGGCGCCGTCCTTGCTTGCGGGAGGTATGAGGGTGGCCAGCGCCTCTGTCCCGAGCCCGGCGGCGCCGATGACTCCGCCACGCTTTACAACCGCAAGACAGGCAGCGCCCACGGCTGCCTTGAGTTTGGCGGCGTCGCCATCAGCTAACCACACGCCCGTGGCCTGTTTCAAATGGTGCGCGTCGGCATCAGTAAGCGGCATACGCAACACCACAAAGCTCGCCATGCCCTTGGCGTCCCAGCTGTCCAAAAGACGCTGCGTGACGACCTGGCCTTCCTTGGAAGATTCAGCCCCGCGAATGACGACGATGTGGCCTTTCTTGCCGCCGGCCAGCTTGGAAAACTCGTCGATGGCCTCGCGTGACACTTCGCCGGCGCCGCACAGCACCAGTGAGCCGTCGATACCATGGGCCGCGATGGGTGCCCTGGCCGCAGCAGTCGCTTTGGCGCCGTCGGCGATAAGGTCGCGCGAGGAGGCGAAGGCCAGTGCCGCTGCCGCCAGCAGCATCACAAGCATGCGAGGGAATTTGCCAGGTACGTGCCAGCGGGCACAGGGTAATGAAGCATTGCGAGGGTTCATGGGTGAAGACTCCCGGATGAAGGACTGCGGATAGCTTTTATTTATGGATTGAGAGTCGGGCGAGGATAGGCGTAAAGCTTGAGGAATGGAAATGAAAAGGGGGAAATGCAAAATAAAAAAGTACAGGCAATGTGAAATCAGTCTTTCCGCTGCGCCTGCCCCAGCGCCGCCGCCAATGCCTGAATCTTATCCGTCAAATCCTTGGCCAGATTGGCCCGCTGCAAAAACAGCAGCGCGAAACATGTGTCCACAATGTCCGATTGCCCGGGCCCGCGTTTGGTGTCCCATTTGCCGTCTTTCAATTGGTTGGCCACCAGCACTTCCAGGCCCCAGTGATACCAATCCTTGCCGTCGATTCTGGCAAGTTGAAAGAGAATCGCCACGCGTTCGACGGACCACAGGAAATACATCTCCGGCGGATCAATGAGGTGATCGCCAGGATTGCCGACGTGGGTGGCCAGGGCCTTGAGGCCTTTTTGCAAGACCTTGTCGTTGGTCATGTCGCGGGCGGCTTTTTTGTCGTCGTCGAGGCCGTAGCCGGCGGCGATGCCCAGCAAGCCGGCGGCTGTCATGGTGGGGAAGGCGCTGGCATGATGGTTGGGCTGGTAGGTCCAGGTGCCGTCGTCCTCCTGGGTGTTGCGAAAGCGTTTGGCGACCAGCTTCAGTGCCGGGTCCAGCTCGTTACCGGGGAAATATTTGCGGGCGGCCCACAATGCCAGCAAAGCAAATTGGGTGTTGGAGTTGTCGCCGTCCTTGAGATAAAAAGCGCGATCGTTTTCCTTTTGGATCTGGAAGACGCCCATCGTCAAGAGACCAAACACCTTGGGATCGGCGCCCCGGCCAGCGTAATTGGGGAAATCCTTGAGCATCTCGCGCAATTTCGCTTCTTGCTGCTTGGTCAAAGGATTGCTGCCATAAAACCAACTGCCCGAGGGATATTGATTGGCCACCAGCCGCAGCGCCAGCGATTCGATCAACGGCCGATCCGCCGGATCGTCCAGGCGAGTGAGAAACAGCATGGTGGTGGTAATGGCGTAGTTGGCTTGCTGGCCTTCCATCTGCTGGCTAAAGCCCTTGCGAACAAACTTGGCAGCGGCCTGAACGGCCGGGTCGGTGGCGGGAACCTTGGATTCCAACAGCGTCAATCCGACCAGCGCCGTCATGCCGACCGACGTGTGCGTTTCAAACCAGGAGCCGGCGTCGGGGTCGTCTTTTTTTTGGCTCTGCTTGAGGAATTCGATGCCGCGCTGGACAGCGTTGTTTGCCTTGACTTCGTCCTCGGGCGACACCACGATCAAGTTATTGGTGACCAGCTTTGTCTTGGGAGCAATCTTTTTCGGCGGACCGCCGCCCAGCGGGGGCGGACCGTCATCGTCGATCGTTGCCGTCACAACAGAAGGCTTGGAGCTGTCGCCGCTGAAACAAACAATCAGCAGCACGGCGGCGACAACGATCGCCAAAATGCCGCCAATGGCAACCAAGCCGATGGCCAAAACTGTGCCGACACCGCTGCCGGAGGTTGATTGGGACGAAGATTGGCCGTTGCCTTCATGCAGCGCGGCCGTGGTGGTTTTCGCCGAACCCGCGGCGATTGCCGTGGACCTATGGGGGGGCATTCCCGCCGCCACCGCGCCATTGGCGCCCTCCAGCGCAATGGGCGTGCCGCAATGCGGGCACTTGGGCCTGGCTCCCGCGCGCAATCCGGGCGGAAGCTTGAGCCGGGCATGGCACTGGGAACAATAAAACTTGGTCGGAGCCATGAGAAGTTCCGGTCATCCCTGGACAACGGCGACAAGAAAGCGATCACGGACCTTTTGGAATCTGGTTCGGATCGGTGATCCCCATGAACAAATTGAGGTCGGTCAAATCCTGGGCCAGGTTGACGCGTTTGAGGAACAGCAGCGCGAAACAGGTATCGTGAATCGCGTTGGCGCCGTGATAACTTGCGGTGTCCCACCTGCCGTCGTTCTGCTGTGTCGGCAACAAAACGCCGACACCCCATTTATACCAATCCTGATTGCCGCCGACGTGGGTAAGGTCGTAAAGCACGCCGATGCGCTCGACCGACCACACGAAGTAAAGACTCAAGTCCCCTGGCCATTGTTTGCCTTGCAGCTGGTAGCTGTCAAGGTGAAGGGCATTGATGCCGCGGCGAACCTGGTCATCGATGGGCACGGGCTTGGTTTTCTTGGGGTCGGGCTTGGCGCCGCGCAGGGACAATTCCGCGGTCGATCCCTTGCCCAGAGCAATGCCCAACAGGCCAACGCAGGTCATGGAAGGCCTGAATTGCCGGGCTTGGTCGTCGAAGTGATAGCCCCAGTTGCCGCTGGCGAACTGGCTGGCGCGGAAACGCTTCTCGCACCGCGCCAGGGCGGCTTCTGTCGGGATGCCATGACGCCGAGCCACCCACACCGCCAGCATGGCGAATTGCGTGTTGGAGTTGTCGGCCCGCGGACCTTTGAAGTCATCCTTCTTCGGAACTGGCCCCTTTTTTTGTCCTTTGGGAGGCTGTCCTTTTTGCTGCAAAAGAGCAACCGGCATGAACTCGTCCCGAAGCAAATCGGAATCGATCAATTCAGAGTCATACGACGAGCCGCCCGATTTGTTCTTGTCCACGGGAATCGGCAACGGCGTTTTAGCGCCTTTGTCAATGTCAATTGCGGTCGGCGGCGGCTTGGGGCGGGTCTTTTCTAGGCCGGTGAGAAACGCGGTCGCTTCTTTGTTGTCCATGACGCGGCAATCATAAGTCCAACCGCCGAAGTTGCTCACATCTTTTTCATCCCGCGCCTGGCCGTTCAAGAGCCGCAGCGCCAAGGCCTGGATGATTTTCTTGTCGTTTTTGTCGCCGAGCTTGTCCAGGAAGAGAATGGCCAGCGAGATCTCGTAAGTGTGGCCGTTGCCGCCCCAGATTTTTTGGTCGCGCACATATTTGGCGGCCTCCAGGATCCGTTTGTCGGTGGTGGGCACGCCGCATTCCAGAAGCGTCAGTCCGGCCAACGCGGTTGGCCCCAATGGATACCCCTTGCCTTTTGGTCCGCCATCAGAAAAGGCATCCCAGCTGCCGCCGTGCTGCCGAGTTTTGAGATAGGCCACGCCTTTGCTAATGGCGTCATCGATGTTCTTTTGCTGCTCCGGCGTGATGCCGTGTCGGTCGGGCTTCGGGGCTGCCGGCTTGGGAACTGGCTTGGGGTCCGGCTCTTTTTGGGGAGCGGCGTCCTTGGCCGGCTGCTGTTGCGGTTCCTCGGGAAAACCTGGCGAGGGATCGTCCGCGGGCGGCGGTTCGGGATCGGGGTCAGGCGTTTTGTTGGTGACCGGCGGAGGAAGCACATTGGCGACAGGCGGTTTGACGCTCGCCCTTTCGTCGGGTTTGGGGTCGCCGCTGAGAGCGATGAACGCCAGCGCTGCGCTAACGGCAAGCACCAGCGTCAAGCCGCCGACCACCATGCCGATGGCTACCACCTTGTGAGACCCGTCCGGCGTGGCAGGGGCCTGACGGGCCATCCGCGCCACCGGTGGCGCTTTGAGCCGGGCTTGTGCCACAGTACCATTGCGCATGGGCGTGCCATTGCCCTGGACGGCGGAACCGTTCTTGGAGGCGCACAGGTCGGCGGCGGTGATGGTGAACGGAGCGCCGCACTTTTGACAGTGAATGCTCTTGCCCACGGGCGACGCATCACCAACGGGTGAAACGCCGTGACAGAGCGGGCATGCCACTTTGGTCATATGCATGGTAACTGTCTCGCCCAGGAAATGCCAATTGCCCAACAAGCCAAAAGATAGGTGTCAACGCCGCCACGGGGGCGTGCGTGAGAGGGTTACCATCTCGTAGTCTAACATGGGACCGGGGCGGGATGCCAGTGTTTAGTTGCGAAATTCCGTTCCAATCGGATTACAGCACTTTTTCGTAACACAGGCTGCGGGGATCGTAGCGATAGAAGCCGTAGGGGGCGATCCGGCGATAACCCGCCGCTTCGTATAGGCATACGGCTTCCGGCTGGCTGGTGCCGGTTTCGAGCCACATCCGCGTGTAACCGGCTTGCCGGCCGCGTTCTTCCAGGGCTGTCAGGATGCGTTTGCCGATGCCGCGGCCACGGAACGCCGGCTCGACGTACATGCGTTTGACTTCGCCGACATCGCCCACCAGCGGGCGAAAGGCGCCGCAGGCCACTGCCTTGCCGGCCCAGCGGGCCACGAGGAAACCGCTGCCGGGTTTGTCCATGTCGGAGGGGTGCCAGTCGCCTTGGCCGTCGTCGTTGTAGCGGTTGGCCAGTTCGCTTGTGAGGCGCTCCAGCAGCTGGGCGACTTCGGGCAGCGTGATGTCAGAAAGCTCGATGGTCAATTCGTCGGTGGCTGTCATGGGGCTTATTGATAAGTGAGTTTATCTACTTAGTTTTCATACTAAACCGGCCAGCGCTGCCAACAAGCGCTCGACCTCCTCGTGGGTGTTGTAATGCAATAGCCCCAGCCGCAAAAAGCCGCCGCGGTTTTCCAGGCCCAGGCGTTCGCTCAGATTGATCGCGTACATGTTGCCGTTCCAGGCGTACATGTCACGTTCCGCCAGCTGGCGGGCCATTTTCTCCGCCGTCGTGCCCGGCAAGGTGATCGACACGGTGGGGACACGTTGTGCCAACTTCTTCACATCGGCGATGCCCCACACTTCGAAGCGTTTGAGTTTGGCGATGCCTTCGAGCAACTGTCGGCCTAGCTCCGTTTCATAGCTCTGAATCGCAGTCATCGCGGCTCGTAGTGTGGAACGCCGGTCGCCGGTGTGGCCGGTATGTTTGCCGAGGTCGTGCAGATATTCAACCGCTGCCGCGACGCCGGCGATGCACTCGTGGTTCTGCGTGCCGGTCATCCAGCGGTCGGGAATGGTGTCAGCGGCGGGCCGTAGTTTATAAGCCGGCAGTTCTTCCAGCAACTGCCGCCGTGCCCACAAAATGCCGATGTGCGGGCCGAAGAATTTGTAAGCCGAGCAAGCCAGTGCGTCACAATCCCAGGCTTGCACGTCAATCGGTCCGTGAGGGGCGTAATGCACGGCGTCGAGAAAAACCTTGGCGCCGGCGGCGTGGGCCAGACGGGTGATGCCGGCAACATCATTGATCGTGCCTGCCGCATTGGAGGCGCAGCCGACCGCCACCCAGCGCGTCTTGTCATTCAACTGGCGGCGCAAGCTGTCCAGGTCCAATGTGCAATCGGGCGTTTGAATATCGATCCAGCGCACCGTTGCCCCGGCATCACGGGCGGCCAACAGCCACGGCGAAACGTTGCCGTCGTGATCGAGCTTGGTCACAACAATCTCGTCGCCGGGCTTGAGGGTCTTGGCAATCGAACGCGTGAAGCCGAGCGTCAGCGTGGTCATGTTGGGGCCGAAGACGATCTCCTTGTCCGAGGGGGCATTGAGCAGCTCGGCGACGGCCACGTGGGCTTTGTGCAGGATCGCATCCGACTCGCGGCTGGTGGCGAAGACGCCGCCGTGGTTGGCGTTGCAATGGGTGAGGTAATGAACAATGGCGTCGATGACGCGCTGGGGCACCTGAGTGCCGCCGGGACCGTCGAGGAAGATGGCACGCGGCCGAGCTTGAAACGCGGGAAATTGCTGGCGGCAATAGTTGACGTCAAACATGGGCGGCAAACTCCGGGAAGGGCAAATTACAATCCCATGTTTAACGTCTTATGAAAACGAATCACGAAAGGGAGAAAAACGAAAACACGAAAAAGAAGTGGCCAGTGAACAGTGGGCAGCGGGCAGTGATTTGACTTTCACCCCTGTCAACTACCCGCCGCCCACATTCCATCCCTCTTTTTCGTGTTATCGTTTTTCGTTTTTTCGTGATTCGTATTTTATCGTGATTCCAACTTGCGCTTGGCTTCGGCCTGCAGCCATTGCCAGCGATTTTGCCACTCGCCGTTGGCCAGGATTTGGTAAACCGCCCGGGCATCGGCGGTGCGACCGGCTTCCACCAAGTTGGCGGCGCGGTCCCAGAGGATTTGAGCGTTGGTCGGCTCCGTCTCGAAGGCCAACGCATACGCCCGGTCGGCGAAGTCGCGGTTGCCTTCGGCGGCAAGGGTCTTGGCCATGTTGGCCCAGGCCGCGGCGTCGTTGGGTTTGAGGGCGATCGGCGTGGTCAAATAATCCCAGGCCAGGTCGTAGGCGCCGACGGTTTGCAGAATCTTGCTGGTTATCTGGCAAACTTCGGTCGGGTCGGGGTCGAGGCTGCGCCAGTGGTCGGCGGCGCGGACGACTTTGAGGACGAAATCCTTGGGGGCTTCCTTTTCCAGCAAAGCAAAAGCGTTGGCCATTTCCTGGTGCTGATTGAGCAGGCTGCGGTATTGCTGGCGGATTTCCTGGATGTTGACACTTTCGGGCAACTCCTGGAATTCGAGATTGAGAGCGGTGTCCATGCAGGCCAGCAACTTGGCGGGTAGTTTGCGTTCGGCGGCCAACTCGGCGGCCAGACGCCAGAGTTGCGGGCTGTCCTTGAACGGCGACTGTGTCAGAACATCGTTGAGGATGGTGTCGGCCTGAACGGTTTGCTTGGATTGACGATGGAACTGGACGGCGGCCAGCTGGGCCAGAGCGCGTTCCTGGCCGGGTTCGCACACGGCCACGGCTTGCGTGAGCAGTTCGCCGGTCAATTCCTGGTCGCCGAGCTGCTGGGCTTGCCAGGCCAATGTGACGATGTCCAGACGCTGGCCGCGTTTGGCCAAGGTCTTGGCGGCTTCGTGCAAGAGGGCGCTGAAACCCCTCTCCCCAGGCGCCGCAGTGGATAACGCTTCCCTGAAACTGGGGTCGAGCGGCGGCAGGAAACCGGCTTCGAGGGTGTCGAAATAGAGTTTGCGGAATTGCTCGCGGCCGGCGGCCCACTGGCTCGCTTGATCGGATTGGAAATGGCCCAGGGCGATTTCGTAGCGGGCGGAGAAACTGAGGCCCAGGTCATCGGCGAACAGCTTGGGAGCGTCGGCGAGCAGGGCGGCGACGCGCGGATCGCTGCCGACGCCGTGGCGGGTCATCGCGGTCAGGAGGACCCAATCGTAGATCGGCAGCGGCGATTTGCCGAGGAATTCCAGGGTGCGGAGGCGTTGACGGTCGCGGTCGGCTTCGAGGCCCTGGAGTGCTTTGCCGGTTTGCCAGCCGCTCCACAGATCGTGGAAGGTGGCCAGACGCTGGATGAAACCATCGGCCGGGCCGCCCAATTCGCCGATGTCGCTGGTTTTGGCTGATTTTTCCAGCGATTTGAAATGATGGGCCAGGTAAAACGCCAATGCTTCGCGCGGATGGTCGGCGACCACGTCGAAGGTGCAGGTGCCTTTGTCGCCCTGCAGCTTATGCGGCTCGCGTGGATCGATTGCCGCGTTGGCGCTGGCCAACAGAACGTAGAACCCAATCCGGCGGTCGCCCTTGGCGAAGAAGCGGCGGGCGAGCAACTCCTTGGCATGGAGTACACTGTTAGCGTCCCCGGTGCAATAGGCCGCCAGCAAACTGATGGCGGTGTCGGCGTCGAAATCTTGCATGTCCCCTTTTAGCTTGGCGGTCAGATGATTGGCGGTCCGCAACGGCATCGGGACGATAACCAGATCTTTGGTATTTGCTGAGCCGGAAGCGTAAGCGACGGGAACCTCCGTCGCCGCAACCGCCAGCTTAATCTCTCCCAGTGTCTTTTGCGTGCCCGGATCGACCATCGTGATGGTGCCGTCTGCGGCGTAGCGTTGGCGGCTCAGGACGATCTTGGCCGGCATCAGCACGGTTTCTTGCTCGGCGAGCCGGCCGTCGGCCGCGAAGCGGTAATTGACTTGCACAAATGGCCGGCCTTTGCCGACGCCTTGAGGCACGACGCCGACAACGTCTTTGTCCACGAGCCGGATGTCGGCCCCTTCGGCCAGATCGGCGGCGCTGGGCACCAGCCACGGCACCAGAGCGTGCAGCTCGGCCCGGTGGAAGCGGCTGACGGCCCGTTTGGCGCCGACGCCGATTTCGGGATAGAGGTGCCACAGCGTTTTGCCGTCG
>Ga0134121_10001496_pt1 | contig 21954 bp, 16 predicted proteins | sample KB301_FD_96463 | JGI IMG/M metagenome (GOLD analysis project Ga0134121, IMG submission 96463) | Terrestrial soil microbial communities without Nitrogen fertilizer from Kellogg Biological Station, Michigan, USA - KB3-0-1 | ecosystem: Environmental > Terrestrial > Soil > Unclassified ... | reverse complement strand
CAGTCCGCAAGGCGGACGAATGATTGTAGCCCAGCAGTTCACTACTGGGGATAGGGGCGCGAGGGTTAGTAGTCCGCGAAGCGGACGGCTGAATGATAATCATCAGATCCTCTAACTTTTCCAGCCGTCCGCTTCACGGACTTCGTCTCGGTTCCGACCGATCCCAGCGATAAATCGCTGGGCTAATTTCATTCGTCCGCTAAAGGCGGAATCACTCTAACCGGCTTTTTTTGGGCAAGGCCAGTCGTCACCAACATCGCTTTTCCCGCAGGTTGGCGCGCTTTGAACTCTCACGGCTTCACGCCTCATCGTCTCTGGTATGTGCGTTAGAGCACAGACCTTCCCTGTCTCGACTGATAGCATCCCTGGTCTCTGCTTTAGAAATCGCCTGCGACATTGACCGGATCAGAGGCCGCTGCAAACTCTTGCTGAAGGGCGTTGCTGGGGCTTTCAGGTTTATCAGCTCATGGTCATCTTCTGTGTGAAATTTTCCGCCAGGCCTCGGCTATTTTCCGCAGGCAATCAAGGTTTGCAATCACAAATGCGTGGTGACGCTCGCGGCACATGCGTTGCTCTCCTCATACCTCCGTATTCGTGCGTGAATCAGAATCGAATCAATATGGAGTGAATCATAATGCTTAGCTTAACCAAAACTGTGCGTGACGTAGCGCTGGAACTTCCTCACGCTACCAGAGTGTTCGAGAAGCTGAAGATCGACTATTGCTGCGGAGGGGAAAAGTCTTTGGGTGAAGCGTGCGCAAGCGCGGGAGTCGACATAGCCAATCTCGAGCGCATGTTGGAATCGGCGGGACAGACTGTGACCCAGGACGATGGTGCGCCCGAGTTTCAGGAGGCTACGGCAACGGAACTAATCGGGCACATCCTCGAAAAGCATCACGCTTATACCAAAACAGAGATGGCCAGGCTGGAGCTCCTGCTGGACAAAGTGATCGCAGCCCATGGCGCGAATCATCCCGAGCTGCGGGAGATTGGCAATTTGTTTCAAATACTCTGTGCCGATCTCAGGCCACATATGTTCAAGGAAGAACAGATCCTTTTTCCTTACATTGTCGAACTCGAAAAATCACTGCAACAGAACCAGGCGCCACCAATGGCTCCGTTCGGCACGGTCAGGAATCCCATTCGCATGATGATGACTGAGCACGATACGGCCGGGGGACTTTTACGCGAGATCCGCCTCTTAAGCACTGACTACTCCGTGCCGCCGGATGGCTGCATTAGCTACCGAACTCTCTATCAGGCGCTCACGGATTTCGAGCAGGATTTACATCAACACATTCATCTCGAGAACAACATTCTCTTTCCACGGGCAATCGAGCTGGAAGCAAGAGGTAGCGGAATTTTTTGAAATTGTGGCTCGCCGATAAAACGATATACGAAAGAGCACCGAGAGTCGCCGTCGCGCCCTGAACAAACAGGACAATTAACGATTAGTTCTTAAGGAGTGAAGTGCCATGAAGAAACTCTGGATAGTTTTCATTGCGATATTTGTTTGTTCGTTCGCGGTTCTCGGATGGGTAGGGACCGAAATCTTTCGGCAGGCTCCGCCAATTCCCCGTGAAGTCGTGACGACTGACGGCGCTGTCCTGATTTCAGGTGAAGAAATTCAAAACGGGCAAAACGTGTGGCAGGCAATGGGCGGAATGGAGATGGGCTCGATTTGGGGACACGGCTCCTACGTCGCGCCGGATTGGACCGCTGATTATCTCCATCGTGAATCAATCTTTGTCTTAAACGAATGGTCGAGGAATGATTTCGCTGCAGCTTACGATGATTTAACTTCCGAGCAAAAAGCAGCGTTGCGCCAACGCCTGCAAGACGTAATGCGGAAGAACAACTATGACGAGACCAGCGGGCGTTTGACGATTGAGCCGGTTCGCGCTCGGGCCTTCGAGAATAATCTCAAACACTACTCAACGACATTCACCAACGGGAATACGGACTATGCAATTCAGCGCGATGCTCAATCAGATCCGGTCAAACTTCGGCAACTAAGCGCTTTCTTCTTTTGGACTTCGTGGGCTTCGGCAACCAATCGCCCCAATAACACAATCTCGTATACGAGCAACTTCCCCTCCGAACCGCTGGTAGGCAACATTCCCACCAGCAGCACGATTGTCTGGACCGGCGTCAGCGTCATTATGTTGCTGGCCGGGATCGGCTGGATGGTCTGGTACTACGCGCAGCAAGGCGAGGGCGAAGTTGTTTCTGCGGAAGTGCCTGATCGTGATCCGCTGATCGGTGCACAAATGTCGCCCTCGCAGAAAGCCACCGTAAAATATTTTCTGGTGGTGACACTCTTATTCCTCCTGCAAATTGTAATGGGAATGTTGACTGCTCACTACGGCGTCGAAGGTCAGGGCTTCTATGGAATTCCTCTCGCTGACTATCTGCCTTATGTAGTAACCCGCACCTGGCATACCCAGCTCGGAATTTTCTGGATTGCTACGGCCTGGTTGGCAGCAGGCCTGTTCATTGCTCCTTTCATCTGCGGTTACGAGCCTAAGCATCAAAAGCTCGGCGTCGACGTGCTCTTCGGTGCGTTGTTGATTGTGGTCCTGGGTTCGATGGGCGGCCAATGGATGTCGGTAATGCACAAGTTGCCCGGAAATCTCTGGTTCTGGTTTGGTCATCAGGGTTATGAGTATGTCGATTTGGGCCGCGCGTGGCAGGCGGCGCTGTTTGTCGGATTGCTCTTGTGGCTTTTCCTGATTGGACGCACCGCGATTCCTGCCCTCAAAGCAAAAGGCAGCGCAAAGTCTCTAATTGTTCTTTACTTCCTATCAACGACCGGCATCGCGCTCTTTTATAGCCCTGGATTGTTTTGGGGAATGCGTTCGCACCTTTCCGTGGTCGAGTACTGGCGTTGGTGGGTCGTGCATCTCTGGGTCGAAGGTTATTTCGAAGTCTTTGCTACGGTGGTGATTGCTTTCCTCTTTGCCAAACTGGGCGTGATTCGGGCTGCGAGCGCGGCGCAGGCGGCGCTGCTTTCGGGCGCGATTTATCTCACTGGAGGCATTATCGGCACGCTTCACCATCTCTATTTTGCCGGCACACCGACCGTTGCCATAGCATTTGGATCGACCTTCAGTGCGCTTGAAATCGTTCCGCTGCTGCTGGTCGGACATGAAGCAGTCGCCAACATTCGGCGCTCTAAGGCGCGTCCATGGCTGAAGCAATACAAATGGATCGTGTATTTCTTTGTGGCGGTGGCGTTTTGGAACCTGGTGGGCGCGGGCATCTTTGGTTTTATGATCAATCCGCCGATTGCCCTCTATTACATGCAGGGTCTGAACACAACGGCGGTTCACGCTCACGGTGCGCTCTACGGGGTTTACGGCACGCTCGGTCTGGGCTTGTTGCTTTTTTGTCTGCGGGCGATGAAGCCCCAACTGATCTGGAAAGAACGTCCAATTTGGTTTGCCTTCTGGGCCATCAACATCGGCTTAATGCTGGAAATAGTTCTGAGCCTCCTGCCGGTAGGTCTAATGCAAACCTATCGTTCCGTTTCGGTGGGTTACTGGTCGGCGCGAAGTTCAGAGTTTTTACAAACCGACTTAATGCAAACGCTGCGCTGGTTGCGCATGATCGGCGACACGATCTTCGCACTTGGTGCGATCTCATTTGTTTACTTCGCGCTCGGCCTGATGTTGCGACGACCCGAGTTAACTGTAATCGAAACTCCGGCAGCGCCGGAGGTTGAGCCCGCTTAGGAACCGTAGCGTATTCACGCGGACTCCGCCTCGGCGCAGATCAATTCTCGACGCTCGCCGCCAACTCATCTCTTCTTGGAAGAAGATTTCTTCGTTGACGAAGACTTTTTCTTTGGCACCTTCCCGCCGGCTTTCCGCGCCTCCGACAATCCGATGGCTATCGCCTGCTTCTTGCTGGTGACTTTCTTTCCTGAGCCTCCACTTTTGAGGGTTCCCTGCTTCCGTTCGTGCATTGCCTTTTCGACCTTTTCAGACGCCTTCTTCCCGTATTTGGCCATGTTAAGCTCCCTCCCATCTTGATCTGCTCACCAGTTACGGTCTGCTGTTCTCTCAACTCTCTCTTAGTCGAGCCGCGCAGCTCGTGCGTACGACGCTGTCTCTAGCGGGCCGTCGCCGACGCCGCGGTGGTTGGCTCTGAGACCTGTGTCACGATCTCGCCGGCAAGCCTCTTATCCGTTTGCCGCGCGATATCAGCCAGCGAAACAATACCGACGCAAGCACCTCGTTCATCGACTACAGGCACTCGCCTGATCTGCTTCGCTTCCATGATTCGGCAACAATCATCGAGCGACATGTCCGCAGTAACTGTGACAATTGGTTTACTCATACAATCGGCCGCGGTTAATTCGACGGGGTTGATGCCATTGGCAACGGTACGACAAACGATGTCGCGATCAGTTACCACACCAATCGGGATTTTGCTGCCGTGATTTTCGACCACGGGAATTTCTCCGCAATCGTTGTCGATCATCATCCGTCCTACTTCCGGCAACGTCGTGTCCGCTGTGCAGCACGCCGGATCACTCGTCATGATTTCTCTAATCTGCATCCTGTTTCACCTCCGATGTCTATTTCTCGTCTATGGCGCTGGTTCAAGCTTGCCGCTTAATTCATCTTTCGATCTGGCCGGGTCTTGATCCGCTTCGGCTTCTACCAGCACGACAACAATTGACTAATTGCCGGTGGCTGCTTTCCCGATCGAGTTCCGGTCAATTAATTTCGAAAAGCGGCTCTCTTTGCCGTCCTTCGTTTCCTCCTGATAGAGAAAAGCCAAATCATTTTGTTCGAAGCCCTTGAAGAACTCGTCCCAACTTATCGTCTCGAGGGTTTCCTCACCCGAGTAACCTGGATAATCAATCCGGAGAATGCCCGAGCCCGAATCGTCGGTTCCTTTCACGCGTGCGGGCTGGCCTCCACGTTCTTCAACCCATTGCCTGATTTCGTCGTGGTTAGTCGTGGTTTTTGCTGTTGCTCCCATTTGCACACCTCCGCTCGTTGAGTTGTTGAATCTGACCCTCCGCTAAGCGACAGCAAGAAGAATGCCGCCAAAACAACCCCGCATGAACTGCTACGATCGAATCAAAGACTTGCCGTCTTCATCGCGCGCTTAATCATCCATCTCCGTTATATCGACCAGACTTTTTTATTCAGCGCAGTAAAATTTCTCCCGAACGGATCGGTTGGCACCGCTCTTGCGAGATCCCTGCCCGGGAAATCTTCATTAATATTGAGTGCCTCCGTGAGTGGCTCTCTGTAACGGAGACGTACAGTTATTTCAAGAATCGGACACGCGGCTGGCGCTCAGAGGTTGCAGTAAAGGAGTTACCAATGAGAAGCATTATCATCAGGACTTGTTTTGTCTTCATCGCTGTCGTGTGTGTTCCAGCCATGATGCCGGCCGTTTGTTCCGCCAGTTTCAATACGGCCCAGTCCAAAGAGGTTTACACGGGAACCGTCCTCGGAGTTGGCGGACCTTTGGGAGGAGTCTCGCGGCCTTTCACTCTGAGCATAGATGGCGTTAACTCGACCGTCGATGCGAACCGGGCGGTTACGATGCTGGCGGAGGGCGGACAGGACGCTTTGCTGAAGGAACTGCATGGTAAACGGCTTGGTTATTTTTCGATGGGCGCCCAACTGGGACGAGACTTGAATTTCGTCCAGGAAACGCCGACTGCTGATGGTGGCCGGCGAATTGTAGTTTTGTTTGAGCGGTGGATGAATACTTTTGAAATCAGATACGGGACTCGCTCGGAAGACTATCCCTTTACCTACGTCGAACTCACAGTGGACCGCAACGGAAAGGGCCAGGGGACTTTGATTCCGGCTGCTCGTATCACCTTCGACAAGAAACACGGCAATCAGATCGACGTCGAGAACTTTGGGATTTATCCGGCACAGCTGGCGGGCGTCGAGTTGCGTAACAAGAGCTAAGCCATTTCTGAGAAACCTGCCAACAGAGATGGGGCGAAGACAGGAACCTCCGTCGCTTTGGTTCACGCAGCTTTAGCGTGACTCCGTCGGTCGTTGCTGTCGTTCGCTTAGGCTGATAGTCTGAGGAATGCCCGCATGCGATCCAGCTCAGCCTCGAGTTCGCGTTTGAATGCGCGTTCGCGAGGTTGAGTTCGGGCATAGCCGAACTCTGACTCAAGCTCGCCGTTCCTGATTGAGAGGTTGCCCCAGCCAATCACGCGGTCTCGCCAAAGCAATGGCATAGCGTAATAGCCGAGTTTCCGTTTGGCCACAGGTGTATAGGCTTCGAAACGATATTCCCATCCCCACAAGAGCTCGAAACGTGCACGGTCGCGCACTAGCGGATCGAACGGCGCCAATAAGCGAACAGTATTCTGGGACGCGTCCCGGACCGACTCATGGTTCGCCCAATACCAGTCCACACCATCGACACGCGCGTGAGCGAGCCGCTCCCTGGCTCGCTGCAAAGCACTCGGCAGCTCTTTCCGCCACTGTGGAACCGCAAAGCGCAGCCGGTTCAACAGTGAGGAGAGATTCGTCGCGGGCAGCGGCGCATAGATGCGGACAAGTATATCGACGAGCGCGTCGATCCGGTGTCCGCGCTCGAATGTGCTGGGCGCATACTGCTCGTGCGGGCCGTCGTTGGCTGCGCCGGCCGCGGCGAACCTTGCCTGATAGATCCGGATTCCCTTTTCGCGCCGCGCCACACGCAGCAGACCCCGATAATGCATCTCGTCCAACAGATGGGTCGTCGCATTCGAAGAGCCGCCCCAATAATTCTTCACCGTGCCGTGCGCAAAGTGCTCATCTACTTCGCGTGGGTGCACGACCCCACGTTGGCGCACGAACTCGAGCAGCAGTCGTGCCCGTTTCCTCTTTTCAGCCGGCCAGGGCAGGCCGAGGTCATTGGCCGGAATACGTGGATGCATCAGCGCGTGTAGCGACTTCGTTACAAACCCATAAATGACGAAGAAGTCTTCTTCGATGTCGAGGGTTGCATAATGTCGTTCGATGTCACCGTCGTGATAATTCCTGACGCGTTGACGCAGAATTAAATCCTGAGCACGCGCGGGCGAGCGAATCGGATCGGCTTGCACAAAGCCCATTCGGTGAAGGGTGTGTTTCAGCGTCGCCGGCTTGAAGAAGTTACGAGCGACGGTAAAGTGGCGCAGATCGTCGAGTGTGATCAGCATGACGAAATATATTCCAGGTTCGCAATGTCATAGCATCTTCATACCCGAGCGCCGAGCGCGTTGTGTTGAGTAAAGTGATTTACGATATTGCGCGATTATCTTCCCGGCGCCTGGCCTGGAGAACGATTGAGGGGCCGGGTTTCGGCTCCCAACAGTTTCAAACCTTCGACGAGAGCAGGAAAATCGATGAGCGCGTCCTTCTTCACGCCCCAGGTCGTAAACATGTAGCCGAGCAACTTTGGGCTGTCAAATTGTCGGCTGTACTCGATCAACGCCCTGGCTGCCTCCAATTTATTCCAACCGGCCGGCAACACCCGGAAGCCCTTGCCCAGGAACATCGGGATCGACGGATAGGAGTCTCTCAGTTCATAGTGCCAGGGGCAGATGATGATGTCTTTCGGAATCATGTCGATGGCGGCAGCGGTTCCGTTCACTGACGCCTCCCATTCTCCTAAGTTGTTGGCTTTTCCATCGATCAAGCGATCACCCCACATGAGCATCTCCACGTGGCGTTTGCTCACGAGGTGGCGATGAATGTCGTTGACCGCTTTAGCAAAGAGCATCGCCGGATCTTTCCCTTTGGTCGAAGGCGAAAGTTCAGAGCCGAGGAGAAAAACCTCGTCCATGCCAACATGAACGGCATCGGCACGGAACGCGTCGATCAACTCGTCCATCAACTGAAAAACGATCTTCGCAACTGCCGGATTCAGCGGATCCCATTCGCGACAATAGACTCCCTCGTTGCCCGGAAATGCTCCGGGCGTCAAGTCGAACAAAGGGTATGCAGTCAACAGCGGGAATGTTTCGCTCTTCCAGGACTGATGACCCAAAGATTGAAATTCCGGAATTAAGCGGATACCAAGTTTCCGGCAAATCGCGGCAAACTTGCGCGCTCCTTCGCGTGTGATCGGATTACTTCCCCTGCGCAGCTCAGGATGGGATTTGAACGCAAAGTTGTAATCAACTTCGAGAATCACCGTGTTGATTCCCATCTCTGCCAGCTTCCCAAGATTCTGGCCCAGCGCTTCAAGGTCGCTATCAGTCTTGTAGTCGAGAAGGTGCACAGCGCGCCATGGCTGCGCGGGCCTGGATTCGAACCGAGCCTGGCAAGGCGACGCAGAGATCGCCGCCAGAAACAGAACGATGAACCAGACCCGAGCGTATGTTGGTGTGTCACTCATTTCAGATATAGCGTCACAGAGGCATCAACGGCAGCTTCGGCTTCGCGCTCGATTATAACCGAAGATCGAGGCTACTCCGTTGCTGCTGAAAGGAAACTCTTTCAATGTAATGAACGCATCGGAGTGTCATTGAGTCAGTACCGAGAGCGGTAGCGACCAGGTCGAGGTCATTTGCAAAATCAGCTCGCGAATAATTGTTACCTGGTCGCTACGCCCGACACCGACGTCATCAACAAACCAGGGCACCACCATTGATTCAATCTCATTCGTTGCAGTGTTAGTATTCGCCTATGAAGCTTACCCGCCGGAGGTTCGTCAAAGGGGCTGCAATGTCCGCCTCTTTATTACTGGATCGGCTTTCGCCGGTTGGAAAGATACATTCAGCTTCCCCGTCTTTGGCACATCCGAAAACATCCCGACCGAACATCATCTTTATTTTGGCTGACGATCTGGGTTGGGGCGATCTAAGTTGTTACGGTCGGCCCGACTATCGCACTCCCAATATCGATCTTCTGGCTTCCCAGGGCGCAAAGTTTACCGATGCTTATTCGGCATCCGCCCTTTGCACTCACAGTCGCTGCGGCTTTATCACCGGCCGGTATCCGGCGCGGCTAAAGATCGGGTTAACTGAGCCTTTGTCTGTCACTAACAATCTCGTTGGTCTGGATCCTGGACATCCCACAATCGCCTCGCAGCTCAAACAAAGTGGTTATGACACAGCGCTCTTCGGAAAGTGGCACCTTGGCTTTCGTCCAGAGTGGGGACCTAACGCACACGGGTTCGATGAGTTCTTCGGCATCCTGGCCGGCGCCGGTGATTATTTCCTGCACAAAAATGGATTAGGGCAACCAGACTTGTTCGAGAACCTCACACCGGTTCAACGGAATGGATATCTAACCGATCTGCTCACCGAGCGCGCCGTGAATTATGTTACTCGAAGTCGAGTCTCGCCTTTCTTTCTGAGTCTTCAGTATACGGCCCCGCACTGGCCCTGGCAGGGGCCGAAAGGCGGAGAAGCGGTGGCGTTTTCGGATAAGGAGATTGAGCCAATAGTCATGGGAAAGGGCGGCTCACTAAAGATCTACGCCGAGATGATGCGCAGTTTGGATGACGGCGTAGGTCGCGTAATGAAAGCCGTCAGAGGTGCTGGTCTCGATGCAAATACGATAGTTATCTTCACCAGCGACAATGGTGGCGAGCGGTTCTCCTATCAGTGGCCTTTCTCCGGACAAAAAGGCGCACTGCTCGAAGGCGGAATTCGCGTACCCGCCATCGTACGTTGGCCCGGCGTGATAACGGCTAATCGCGTGACTATCCAAATGGCAATTACGATGGATTGGACAGCCACCATTCTCGCCGCCTCTGAAACCAGCGCTGCGGCTGATTATCCGCTCGACGGGATCGATCTATTGCCGGTACTCAAAGGTACTAGCTCGGTTCATGATCGTAGTTTCTTTTGGCGGCTACGGACACAGGACGCGGTAAGAAAAGGAAAGTGGAAGTATGTTCGCAACGGCTCCAATCGCAGTCTGTTTGATCTATCAATCGATGAAAGAGAGCAAGCGAATTTCAGCGGGAAGAATCCGGACATTATGCAGCGTCTTAAGCAATGATTTCGATAAATGGAACGAGCAGATGTTGCCGCGTCTAATAGAATAGAGAGGCTTCCTGCGCGTGGTGCGGGAGCGCATAGCTCGATCTCGCCCATCAGCACGATCGACCAGAGAAGCGGCTTGAGCAAATCTCCCTTTCCTTGTCGAGGTTCAACACCAAATCAATCCAATTCAACGACGGTATTTGACAGACCCGGCAGCGAACTACTCGCAGCGCAGCGCAACTATCGGGTCTACCCGCATGGCCCGCCGCGACGGCAGATAGGCGGCCACCATCGCTACCGCGAGTATCAAGAGCGCCGCCAGGAGCAGTGAAATCGGATCCGTCGGAGTAAGACCAAAGAGCAGCGTCGAGGCCAGACGAGTTACCGCGAAGCTCATCGGCAACCCAATGCCCACACCGGCGATGACCAGCAAAAGCGCTTCGTGCAGAATCAACCAGGACACGTCGCGCCGCCCGGCTCCCAGCGCCATCCGAATGCCGATCTCATTTGTCCGGCTGGCGACGCCGTAAGAAAGAACGCCGTACAACCCGATGCAGGCAAGCACCAGCGCCAGCAGGCCAAAAAAAGCCGAGAGTGTGGCCATCAAACGTTCACGCAGGATGGTCGCTTCGATGATGGTTTTGAATCCCTGGAACCTAACAGTAATCGCAGGATTGATCTCGTTGAGGACGCGCGTGACGGCCGCGACGGTCTCGGCCTGGGGTCGGCGCGACCGGATCAAGAGCTGTCCACCGGGCCCCGCCCCCGTGTTTTGTGGGGCGGCGTAGTAAACGATCGGGCGGAACTCTTCGCGCAAGTCTCGATATTTAGTATCGCGAACCAGGCCGATGATCTCATAGCTTGTATCGGGCGAACCGGGCGACGCCTCGATCCAGAACCGATGGCCGACCGGACTCGCGCCATTCAAAAACTTTCGCGCAAAGGTTTCGTTCACAATCGCCACCAGCGGCGCCCCGTGCCGGTCACGCGCGTCGAAATCCCGACCTGCCAATAGCGGGATTTGCAGTGTCTCGAAGTAATCGGGACCGATCCGACTCAGGCTTACATTCTGGCGCGCCACCGCACCGTCCATCCAGGCGGTGCCGCCGCCCCAGTCGTCAAGCGGGACGATATGAGTGATGGCGGCCGATTCTATGCCCGGAGTCGCTCGGACGTGGTCGAGCAAATCATCTTTGAAAGCCTGATAGCGATCTACCGGGAGATTCAAGCGCTGGAAGTTCACGGCTGCGATCAAGACCCCTTCCTCGCGGAAGCCCTTATCCACCGTCAGCAGATTGCCCAGACTGCGCGAAAACAAGAGCGCACCTGCCACTAAAACGAGCGAGAGCGCGACCTGAGCAACCGCCAGCGCCCGCCGCAAACTGAACCGTTCGCGGCTGGCGGTCATCCCGCGCCCGCCGGCTTTCATCGCGGCGGCAGGTCCCATGCGTGTAGCCCCGATTGCCGGCGCCAGTCCGAACAGCAGACATGTAAGGACGGCCAGTCCCGCGGCAAAACCAAGTACGCGCCAATCCGGGACCAGGTCGAGAAAGACCGGGTCATCACGGGTGCTTAGAAATGCGACGAGGAACCGACTCAACGCCAGCGCCAGCGCTGCACCGAGTGCCGCGCCTACTCCGGCCAGCAACAGGCTCTCGACCAACAACTGCCGGATGAGCCTACCTCGCGAAGCACCTAAAGCCTGCCGCGTGGCGATCTCGCGTTCCCGCGCACTCGCCCTCGCTAACAACAAATTGGCCAGGTTGGCGCAGGCTATCAATACCACCAACCCGCCGATCGCCAACAACAGCCAGAGTGGCTGTTCGTACTTTTCACGCAACTGAGAAATGCCCGCTCCCGCAGGGGTGGCGATCAGTTTGGAGCCCAGATAGTCTTTTACGCTCATGGGCGGGTAGTCCGCGGGCAGAGTGGTTTCAAAGATGCCGGGCGAAATCGCCTGCACCTGAGAGGTGGCCTGTCCCAACGACCAGCCCGGTTTCAGACGGCCGTTCACCGTCAGCCACCAGATGATGCCGGAGTCCAGCATTCGGTTATTGCCGCGAACAAGTGGGTTGGCGCAGATCGGCAGCGCCAAATCGAAAGACCGCCCAACCTCCATGCCGAAGAAGTTGGCGGGGGTGACTCCGATGATTTCAAGCGAATGATCAGACAGCGTGAGCTTGCGCCCGATGACGTTGACATCGCAGGCATATTCGCTCTGCCAGAACGCGTGGCTGATAACCAGCCCAGGCTCGGCGCAGCCTCGCTGGTCATCTGTTGTCATGAAGAGGCGACCACGCGCAGGTTGTATGCCGAGGGTAGTGAAGAAGTCGCCACTAACATAAAGCAACCGGGCGGGCCGCACCTCGCCGCCTGGAGCAAGGTTGATATTGTCTGTACCCCAGGCGAAGACGCCGGAAAAGGCCTGTTGTCGGTTCCTGATCTGCTCCCAAATCAGATTGGTGACTGCCGGTCGATCTCTGAGCCCGCCTCGCGCTCCGTTCATATCCGCCATTCGAATTTCGGCCAATTCCTGCGGCGCTTTGACCGGCAGCGTGCGCAATCGAACCGCGTCGAGCAATTGAAAGATCGCCGTGTTCGCGCCGATGCCGAGCGCGAGCGAAAGGATAGCCATCATCGTGAAACTTTTGTTCTTGAGTAACATGCGCACGCCGAAGCGCAAGTCTTGAAACATTGCATCCTCCCATCGTCTTGGCTGTAACCACAGCGCATCCCAAAATGCGCTGGTGCTGCGCCACAGCAAGTTGATCCGGCTGCGCCCATTGAGGCGGTCCCAATCGGACAAAAGCAGTTCACGATGCTGTAACTCGGCTTCCCACTCGTGCTGCCAGTCGGCGCGAATCATGCGGGGGACTATCACGCCGATTATTCGGATCAGCCATAGCCAGAAGCGAAAGCGCTTTTCTTGTTTCACATCAGCCATCAGCGTCACTCACAACGCAGTCAGCCGGAGATCGGGACTGGCAAGTGTTTTGTTCCAACGAGAGCGCAGCATCAAGATTTTGACCTCAGGCCCGCGACGGTTTTGGTTGACGGACTTTCTTTAGTTGTGGCCGTTCGAGTATCCGGTAGCGCTTCAGCGCATCTTCCAGAGCCTCGCGTCCAGCTCGGGTCAGTTCGTAGTACTTGCGCGCCGGGCGCGGTTCAGCCTGCGAGATACTCGGGTGTTCCCACTTCGAAGTGAGATATCCGGATTCTTCAAGGCGTCGGAGCGCAGGGTAGACCGTTCCGCCCGGAAGCCCGGTGATGTCGATGATGTCGAATCCATAAAGATAGCCGCTGCGTACAGATTGCAGGATGACGGTCGCCGCGTAAGAAAGAAATCTTTTTCCCATGACAAACTCCTCAATCCTGGTATTTAGATAGCATTCTTTATAGCAAGTATTCTACATAGGGTGCAAGTAAAAAGTTCAGCGGATTCAGCCTGGGCTAAACCGTGGTTAAGTCCTGACCAGTAATGTCGGGATGCCGGAAGGGTACGGGCAAGCTTTAATTAAGAAGATCAGGCAATTCGCAAAGGCATATGGGCGGAGAAGTTCACAGCGTCGCGATGATCGAATATGTTTGAGTTGAGGCAAGAAGGCGAGCGCTGGCGGAGGCCGTTAGATGTCTATGCCGAAACCTGTCGAAACTCCCGAGCTCACGGCAATAATCGACAAACTTGGTAGGCCGCAAGCGCGACGGCGTTTGGAAGAAGGATGATTGTTTAACTGCATACTTGAAACAACGATGTCGATTTTGTAGTTATGCACAAGACGCAAAGCGCATTACTGACGCCGACTGGCGCCGCGCGACCGCGGGAAAGAATTCCACTCCTGACGTAATTTCGAAAACAGAATTCAAACGCGTGACTTCCAGCACCTTGCCGACCAGCTTGCTCACATTCATTAATTTGAAGCCGATTCCTTTTGATTGAACTTGCTCCCGCAATTGCAACATGACGCCGAGGCCGCGAGCGTCTACTGTACTTACTTGCGAGAAGTCCAAAACGACCATGCCGACATCTGATCGCGCATATGCCTGAGAGCGAACCGCCTTACGCAGAATCTCCGTCTCACCATTCACTATTTGGCCCTGCATACAAAGAAAGGCGACGTTACCCAAATTCCTGGCCTGTACCTTTAACATAACGATCTCCTCTGACTTATTCGTGCAATTCCCTGTCTAGTTAGTGCAGGAAACCTTGATTCGGTTTCAGTTCTTTTGCTCTTCTTGGAAATAACACCGCTGAGTCCGATTCTGTTGCACTTTTTTCGAAGCCTTTCATTCACGCCAGCTTCAAACTAGATTAATATTACTTACCAATCATAAGACGGCTGAATCGGTAGCCCAGGTTTGATTACCTATTGTCTTTCCCTGAGCAAGAACGATCCGCGAAGTCACACGAAATGGGCATGAAATAACGTTTCGTGGATCGTCTTAACTCCCATGACGGTTTCAAAATTGGACATCACAGAATCCTGAAATATCACAAGCCTTTCAAATCGGTCCTTATTAGCCTGGGTCGCCTAAAGAACCTACGAGAAAACCGCTAAAAAGGTTGCCGGGAATAGAGGTCCAGGGATGTGTTTTGCAGGCGTTTCCCAAATAATGAAAACCAAATGATGGGAATGGGGATAGATAGTCGCGAGGCGCAAGCTTGGCGCGACTAAATGCTCCGTCGTCGCAGGCCTAGTCCTGCCGCCGCGACCAACGCAACCACAAATGCCGGGATGGCAGTTATCGCCGGCCAAGCAACGAGCGCAAGGGCCAGTAGCCGCTTGTTGCTTGAGCCAACTCTGTATCCATGAATATTCGCGCTGACTGCCAAAGCAAAAGCGCCCAGGGCGACGGCGGTGGAGACGTGGGATGCCATGATTAGAGGTGAAGTACGCAAGCGTACGTGCTCGTAAGCTATATGAACCGCGAAAGCGACGGCAGAGGCTACAAAGCCCAATCGATTCCAGGTCTCCCGCATCGAACCGGAAGCAGACCGACCGGCGAGGGCAGCGAATCCGACGCCGAAGACAAAGTACACCGCACCTACGAGGATCGCCGTTTGCAACCATGGTCGGCGATTAGGTGTTTCCATGCGCATGACCCACTATACTTCAATTTAAGAGGAGACCCTGAAAACGGAGTGAAGATTGGCGGTAAGATGATTATGCCAAGGGGAGACTCTCGCCCGGGCTCCAATTGCGCCGGTTAACAAGACTAGCGGCTACTGCCACGAGCTCCGCCAGTTCGACGGGTTTCGGCACGTGCATTTGATATCCCGACCGCAGGGCCTTCATGCGATCTTCCACACGTGCGTAGGCTGTTAGCGCAATTGCGGGTATCTTCCCCCCACATTCAGGTGGCAGCGAACGCAAACGGCGAATCAAGTCGTATCCATCCTCACCCGGCATGCCGATATCGCTAATCAGCACGTCAGGCAATTCTCTTTGTATTGCCTCAAACGCTTCCGCCGATGAACACGCGACAGTAACCAGCGCGCCACAGTTTTCGAGTCCTGTTTTAAGTAGCTCTCTGGTATCCGGTTCATCATCCACAACCAGGATCGTCAGCCCATCCAGTCTGTCGCCGGACTCCGTCAACGGCATCAGGTCGCGCGCGGCAGGATGGACCCTTCCGCCCTCGGGATCCACTTGATACACGGGAACAACCGGTAATTGTACAGTGAAGGTCGCACCCTCACCTTTGCCGGGGCTGGCTGCGTTAACCGAACCGCCATGCATTTCAACGAGATTTTTTACGATCGCCAAGCCCAATCCCATCCCACCATGCTGGCGGGTAGTGCGTTGGTCGGCTTGACGAAAACGATCAAAAACATGAGGCAGGAATTCAGGCGCGATACCTTGTCCGGTGTCGCTGACAATGATTTCTACGTGCGAATTCACTCGCTCCAGGCGAACTTGTACGATACCCCCTCGCGCTGTGAACTTTATCGCATTCGACAGCAGGTTCCAGACTACCTGCTGCAGCCGTATCGGATCCCCCGGGACGGGAACCATGCCGGTGTCCATGATCTTTTGCATTCGGACACCCTTTGCATCTGCCGCAGGCTGAATCGCTTCGATAGCCGCTTCGATAAACAGGTTCGGATCAGCCGGCCGAACGTCCATTCGAAGCTTACCCGTAATAATTCTTGAGACATCAAGCAGGTCGTCTATGAGTTGTGCCTGGGCGCGAGCATTCCGCTCAATCGTATCGAGAGCCTTCGATACACCCGCTTGTGGTATTTGACCATTGCGAAGCATGCGCGACCAACCGAGTATCGCGTTTAGCGGATTACGTAGTTCGTGTGAAACAGTCGCAAGAAATTCCTCTTTGAGTTGGCTTGACTCCAGCGCCCGGCGATACAGCCGTTCGTTTTCAGTGGCGGCCAGTTCGGCTTCAGCGCGTGCCCTCTTCGAGGCTTCGTAGAGCCGAGCATTATCCATGGCGACAGCAGCCTGGCCGGCCAGTCCTTCCACGACACGGGCCGAACGCTCGCTGAAATAGCCCGGTTCTGGATGACCAAAGAAGAGCCCGCCACAGATATCTCCCGAGCGAGAAATTACGGGCACTGCGAGATAGCTCGTCAGCGGCAGATCTCCTTCCGGAATATTATCGAAGGGCGAATTCTTGAGATAGCGTGGATCTTTTTTAACATCGTCGAGAAGAAGAGTCTTTTCTCCCGTGAAGGCGTCCCTTAGGATGTCAGAATTGAGCGGCACTGCAAAGTGAGCGGACACCTCGCGCTGTACTCCTGAGAGAGCATAGCGCACATTCGTTTCGCCACGCTCATCGAGGATCTTATAGAAAAACGAGCCAATGCGCGCGCCGCAAATCCTGGTGGCTGTATCGGTCACTGCCTGCGCAAGTTTATGCAAATCAAGCTCGCCGGCCAGAGTTTGGCCGACACGGTTGACCGCTTCGATGACGGCGCTTTGCTCGGCGAAAGCCGCCTCTGCACGTTTGCGCTCGCTAATGTCACGCGCAACTTTGGAGGCCCCGATGATTGTGCCAGTAGCATCTTTGATCGGCGATACTGTCAGAGAAATGTCAACGAGGCGGCCACCCTTGGCAACGCGCACCGTTTCGTAGTGCTCAACGCGCTCGCCGGCTCTGATTCGCGCCAGAATGGAAGGCTCTTCGTCAATGTGATCCGGGGGAATCAGAATCGTTACTGACTTTCCGATCACCTCGTCCGCGGTATAGCCGAAGATACGCTCGGCCCCGCGGTTCCAACTCACCATAATGCCCTCAAGCGTCTTGCTGATGATCGCATCGTCGGCCGACTCAATAATGGACGAGAGCCAAAAGGCGGCCAGCTCAGGACTCCGCAGGTTGACTAGTTGGTCTTTCCCCACACCTCCACCTGCTGGGTCTTGTCGCGATGGATCTGTAGCCATAGGTGTTGTCGTCCGAGAATTAGCCAGTGTTCAGAGGGCCGCAGAGGGATGTGCTTTTCGCCATATCAGCCAACCGAGGCGACTGGAATAGCCGTGGTAGGTGGGCGCTATGGTGTAGTCAAACAAGTACGAGGGGAATTCCGATTAAATAGGATTCTGCCTCTATCTGTCAAATGTAGTCTTCAGATAATAGCGCCGACAGGTAGGACTCAAAACCTTTAGCGGGCTAGTCGCATTCCGGCGCGACTCAGGATCGAACGAATGGTTTCCGTGTTGCGGGCGCCCACTCTTTTGTCTAGGGTCCAATGCTAATAAACGCAGAGTTGCTCACGTGGCCGTGTGCTTTTACAGTAACCGCACAAGCGCCGATGAACAGCGTATCCGGTAACCTGAAGGTCACCTGGGCAAAGCCGGTAACCAGATTGATTCGCACGTCTTCCGCCGGCACGTCGTAACTCTGATTGGCACTGTCGAGCAGATTGACTACGACCGCGGAATTATCTTCGCCCGGATTCAGTTGCAGGTTGGCTACAAACACCATCACTCTGGTGTTTCGATCCGGTCCAAAGGTCCACCACGACGCGATACTCTGAACCGGAAAAGGATCTCTGAGCAATAACAATGAGTCGAGCGCTGCGGCTTGGTTAGGAACAGGATCCGATTCGTCCAGGCTCAGCAGCAGCGCCGGCACGCTGGTAACAACCTGTCCGCCAGAGAGTAAGCCTGAGCTGCCCACGAAATTTGTATCTCCGCTGTAGCTTGCTGAGATCGCATGAGTGCCGGTAGTCAACGCCGAGGTTGATAGCTGAGCTGTGCAAGTGTTCCCTCCCCCGCTGACACAGTTGACGGCGCTGCCGAGATTATCGACCCCGTCCTTGAACTGCACTGTACCCGTCGGCGCGCTCGTGTTCGCTGACGTGATCGTGGCCGTAAAGGTCACACTCTGTCCGATGTCGGACGGATTGATGGACGAGGAAAGCGCCGTTAAGGTCGTCGCTTGCGCAATGTTGAATGACTGCACCACGGCCGTCGCCGCATTGTAGTTGCTATCGCCATCCTGCGACGCTGTGATCGTGCACGAACCGGCGCCGATGAGATGAACTGTTCCCGTGTCAGTAACCGTGCAGTTGCCGGTGGCCGTGAAGCTCGCCGCAAATCCTGAAGATGCGGTAGCGCTAACAACGAAATCAGCATCGCCGAACGTCTTGTTCGCCAGGGCGCCGAACGTGATCGTTTGATTCCCTTTCAGAACCTGTATCGTTGCTGTGGCCATACCGCCGACGATATTAACAAAGTCTCCGGTGCCGTCTTCGTAGAAAGCAGAGACGTTTTCACTGGTGTTGTTCTTGGTCCCGGCCCCCGCACCCTTGACGTTGACAGAGAAGAAGCAGGAACTGGCAGCAGGCAGGTTCAACGCCGTCACCGCGATCGTATTGCTGCCGGCGTTGGCGGAAATGTCTCCGCCGCAGGTGCCGGTCAAGTTGTTCGGGTTGGCTACCACAAGACCAGCGGGCATAGTGTCACTCGCTGAAACGTTCATCAACGTCAGGTTGGAGTTTGGGTTGGTTAACGTGAAAGTGAGCGAGGTAGTGTCATTTAACGGAATGCTGGCCGCGCCGAATGCCTTGGCTATCGTTGGCGGTAGCGGTGGCGCTGTCACGGTCAACGTCGCAGTGTTGCTCGTAGTACCCGGTTCGCTCTCGGTAGAGGTTATTGGCCCAGTGGTGTTGTTAAATGTCCCCAGGGCGCTCGGGGCCTGCACCTTCACGGAAATAAAGCATGTTCCCTGGGCCGACGTCTCTAATGCCTGACTCTTCAATAGTAACGGACGCAGACCCTGCGCTGCGGGAGCCAAGGTGCCGCCGGTGAGACTGATGGATGAACTGCCTGGAATCGCTGTAACTGTGCCGCCGCAGTCGCTGCTAAGCTCGTTCGCTGACGCTATCACCAATCCCTCGGGCAAATTGTCGGTGAACGCTATTCCGGTAAGAGTCAGATTCGGCTGTGGATCGCTGTTTGGGTTACTGATTGTAAAGCTCAATAACGTTTTCCCATTCGCCGGCACAGTGTCGGGCAGGAAGAGTTTATTGATCGTGGGCGGCAGGAACGGATTCACGGTTACCGTCGTCGCCACAGAGGGCGCGCTGTTGCAACCGAGGGTCGTGACTATGACGGTGTAATCGCCCGAGACATTGGCAATGTAACTTTGGTTCGTCGCCCCGCCAATCGGGTTGCCGTTCAGAGACCACTGATTCCCGCTCGCGCTGCTTGAGGTTAACGTCACGCTGCCGCCGATAGTGAAGGTCGTTGGGCCACTGGGGGTGATTGTCGGTGTGGCTGGAATCGGGTTCACTGTTACTGCTGTGTTAGCCGAAGGTGCACTGGTACAGCCACTCGCCGTACCGGTAACTGTGTAATCGCCTGAAGCCGTCGCAATGTAAGCCGAATTCGTCGCCCCACCGATCGGGTTACCGTTGAGGTACCACTGACTCCCGCTATCGCTATTGATGCTCGACGTTAATGTGACGCTGCCGCCGGCGCAGAAGGTGGTCGGTCCGCCGGGTGTGATCGTCGGCGTGTCCGGAATTCGATTGACGGTGATAGAAATCGGATCGGATACGGCGCTAACGCACCCGAGAGCATTCAGGGTGGCCGAGTAGCTGCCCGTCGCGTTGGCGATGTAGTTCTGGTTAGTGGCGCCGCCGATGGGATTGCCGTCGAGATACCACTGAATGCCGCTTGCGCTATTTGCGCTGAGAGTAACACTGCCGCCGGCGCAGAATGTCGTCGGGCCGCCTGGCGTGATCGTCGGAGCTGCCGGGATCGGATTGACTGTTACTACTGTGTTAGACGAAGGTGCGCTCGTACAACTGCCTGTCGTAGCGGTGACACTATAGTTGGCCGCTGCGGTTGCGCTATAGGACTGATTGGTCGCCCCGCCGATCGGATTACCATTCAGGAACCACTGATTTCCAGTTGCGCTGCTTGACGTCAGCGTAACGCTGCCCCCGGTACAGAACGTCGTTGGACCGTCGGGCGTGATTGTCGGTGTCGCGGGGAGCGGATTAACAGTCACCGTCGTCGCCGCGGACGGAGCGCCGACACAGCCGCTCGCGGTCACCACATCGGTATAGTCGCCCGCGGCCGTAGCGATGTAAGCCTGGTTCGTTGCTCCTCCGATCGGGTTGCCGTTCAAAAACCATTGATTGCCGCTCGCACTGCTCGACGTTAACGTTACGCTGTCACCAGTACAAAAGGTGGTCGGGCCGCCGGGTGTGATGGTAGGTGTGGCCGGCGTGGGGTTGATTGTTACCAGCGTCGAGTTCGGCGTGATGCAGCGGGACGGCGTCGTGACCGTCAGCGTCAAAGTGACGCTGCCCGAAGCCCCCGCCGTATAGGTCACGCTCTGCGCGTTTGTTGATGAAGTGATGGTGCCGTTGCTGATGGCCCACGCGTAGGTCGTCATTCCAGCTGGACCCGACGCTGTGTTGCCGATCGAATTTGGGCACACCTCGGCCGGGCTGGGCGTGATTACGGGCGCCGTTCCGCTGCAGTCGACATCCTCGAAACACACCGTGATGTCATTGACCGACGGCGTGACGGCGCTATCGGTAGTAGAAAGGAACGCCTTGTATTGGAGATAGCGCATTCCGTAGAACTGGCTGAGTGACGCGGGCGACGTGGTAAAGAACGTCGCGGCGGTCCCGTCCGGACCGACGAAGTTGAATGGGCCGTTGGCAGAGTTTGAGCCGGCGAGCTGGAACTCGAGCGACGTGCCCAAAGGCACCGTGGCGTTCCAGGAGAACGTCGACCAGATCGGCGTGAGACCTGCGGCGGGGTTGGCGTCCCTGGTGCCGGAGACGAGGTTGCCGCTTGTCGGCGCGTAGGGTCCCCTCATGTAGGCTTTAAAGTTGTAGTCTCTGGTCGTATCACTGGACCACGTCCCGCCGCTATCGGCCGAAAGAACGCGCGAACCGCTGGCATAAGTACTGGGAGAAGAACGAATCCAGAAATAGCCGCTACCCGCGGGGACCGACAAAGGACGCAGGATCAGAGCGTATTGCGTTCCGGAGGTGAGAGTTGCCGGGGAGCCAAAGCTGGCCGTATAGGTAGCGGTCGCGCCGCTTGAAAAGACTGAGCCAGGGATTGTCACACTGGCAAGGTCGGCGCCAGTGGGCAGACCCGCGGCCGTGCCGCGAACGGAAAGCGTTAGGTTGGGGGGAGTAGCCCCGCAACCATTGCAAAAGAGCTGGATATCAGCTTTCACAAGCTGGCCATTCACCGCTGGAATGAAGGTCTGACCAGTCCAACTCGGAGTTCCAAAACCAGTCCCGGTTGTCGTGCCAGCCGTGTTCTGCTGATCAATGGCTAAGTTTATTAGCGCCACGTCGCCGGGGCTCGTGTTGAGGTCGACGTTGGTGGGAACGCCTAGAAGGAAATCAGTCTGGGTGGTGTCAGTCAAGCAGGCAGTGGTCGGCGCTGCGGTGAGCGAGAAGTCCTGCGTCGTAGTCGAGGAGTCGGCCACGACTATGTTGGTCGCGGTACTTGAGCCGTAGCCCGCAAAGCTGGCGGTGATGCTCGGATACGTGCCCGCTGGTATAT
>Ga0134121_10001495_pt1 | contig 21955 bp, 21 predicted proteins | sample KB301_FD_96463 | JGI IMG/M metagenome (GOLD analysis project Ga0134121, IMG submission 96463) | Terrestrial soil microbial communities without Nitrogen fertilizer from Kellogg Biological Station, Michigan, USA - KB3-0-1 | ecosystem: Environmental > Terrestrial > Soil > Unclassified ... | reverse complement strand
GGCCATCCGCTGGTCTACGCCGAGTGGCTGGGAGCGCCGGGCAAGCCGACGGTCCTCTTCTACGGGCACTATGACGTGCAGCCGGTGGACCCCATCGAGCTGTGGCGCAACCCGCCCTTCGAGCCGACGGTGGAAGGCGACAAGCTTGTGGCGCGCGGCTCGACGGACGACAAGGGGCAGTCGTTTGCCCACGTCAAGGCCGTCGCGGCCCTGCTCGCCGAGCGCGGCACGCTGCCGGTGAACGTCAAGTTCCTGGTCGAAGGCGAGGAGGAGGCCGGCGGAGCGGCGATCGAAGAGTACGTCAAGCAGGACGGCGGCAAGCGGCTGAAGGCCGATGCCGTGGTCATCTCCGACTCGTCCCTCTTTGCCCCGGGCCAGCCGTCGCTCATCTATGGCCTCAAGGGGCTGTGCTACACGGAGATCAAGGTCACCGGCCCCAACCGCGACCTGCACTCCGGCACCTACGGCGGCGCGGTGTGGAATCCGCTGAACGCCCTCGGCCACATCATCGCCGGTCTACGGGACGCCAAAACGGGGAAGATCCTCATCCCCGGTTTCTACGACGACGTGCGGCCCCTGGAGGATTGGGAGCGCGCGGAGTGGGCCAGGCTGCCGTTCGACGAGGAGGAGTACCGGGTCGACCTTGGAGTGCCCGAGCTGTTCGGCGAGGAGGGTTACTCCACCCGCGAGCGGACCTGGGGACGCCCCACCTGCGACGTCCACGGGGTCTTCGGCGGCTACATGGGCAAGGGCGCGAAGACCGTGCTCCCCTCCTGGGGGGGCGCCAAGATCTCCATGCGCCTGGTGCCCGACCAGGACCCGCACAAGATCGGCAAGCTGTTCACCCGGCACGTCCAGGCGATCGCCCCGAAAGGGGTGACCGTCGAGGTGATGAGCCTGCACGGCGCTCCGCCGGTGGTGGTCGAGGTCAAGGGACCGATCGTCGACGCGGCTCTGGACGCCATGCAGGAGATCTGGGGCGCGCGGCCGGTGCGCATCCGCGAGGGCGGCTCCATCCCCATCGTCTCGACCTTCTCGTCCGTCCTGAAATGCCCGGTCCTGCTGCTCGGGTTCGGCCTCAACGACGACGGCCTGCACTCGCCCAACGAAAAGTTCAACATCAGCCATTTCTACAATGGAATCCGGTCCGTGGCGCGGCTGCTGGATCGTCTGGGCGATCTATGAGGAGCAAGGACAGTTTCGAACGCGAGATCAAGTTTCCCCGCGTCGAGCTGGACAAGCTGCGGGACCGCCTGATCGAGCTCGAGGCGGAGCGGTCGGGTCCCTCGGCTTTCGAGGACAACTGGATTCTCGACCGCGACGAGGAGCTGCTCTCCACCGGCCGTATCCTTCGCCTGCGTACCGACGGCGGCCGGGCGCGCCTGACTTTCAAAGGCCCCATGCACATCGAGGGCAACGTGAAGGTCCGCGAGGAGCGGGAGATCGAGGTCGTGGGGAACGCGGAGGACGCCCGGATTCTGTTCGAGAACCTTGGCTACACCCTCGTGCGCCGCTACCAGAAGATGCGGGAGGAGTGGCAACTGGGCGGGGTGACGATCGCTCTCGATCACACGCCGATCGGCGACTTCGCCGAGTTCGAGGGCGACGGCGCGGAGACCGTGGCCAAGCGTTGCGGCTTCGATCCCGACAAGGCCGAGCGACGGTCGTACCTGCGTCTCTATGAGGATTACCTGAAGAGCAATCCGGACGCGCCGCCGGAGATGGTGTTCCGGTAGGCGGCTTCGCCGCAGCCGCACCCCGCAAGACAGCCATGCAGGTTCGACGTATCCGCGCGCTGGTTCTGGCGGCGGGCCTGGGAACGCGCCTGCGCCCGTTGACCGAGCAGCTTTCCAAGCCGTTGCTGCCGGTGCGCGGCGTCCCCATCCTGGGCCACACCCTGACGCAGCTCGCCGCCTTCGGCTGCGAGGCGGCGGCGGTCAATCTGCACTACCTCGGCGAGCCGATCCGCGAGCGCTTCGGCGATACCCACGCCGGCATGCCCCTCACCTGGTCGGAGGAGCCGGAGATCCTCGGCACGCTCGGCGCCCTGTATCCCTTGAAGGAGTTCTTCGCGCCAGCCGATCTGGTGCTGCTGATCAACGGCGACAGCCTGTGTCTGTGGCCGCTGCGCAAGCTCGTCCGCCGACACCTGGCCGCCGGAGCTCGGGCGACGCTCCTCCTCGCCTCGCGGCCGGCCCCCGCCGAGTTCGGCGGCGGCGTGGGGGTGGACCGGGTGGGGAGCATCCAGTCGTTCCGGCCGGGAGACCCCGAGCGGGGAGAGGTGGTGCGCCGGTACGTTTTCGCCGGCGCCCACGCGATCTCCCCGGAGCTGCTGGCCCGTGTCGGACCCGGCAAGGCGGACATCGTGAGCGGCCTCTACCGTCCGATGCTGGAAGCCGGGGAACGGATCGCCGGGGTGGTATCCGCCGGCCGCTGGCACGACCTGGGGACGCCGCAACGGTTCCTCGACGCCACGCTCGACTGGGCGCGGGCCACGGGACCGGAGCGGCTCTGGCGCCGTTCGTGGATCTCAACCGAAGCCAGCGTGGCGCCCAGCGCGCGGGTGAGAAGCGTCTCCGTCGAGGCCGGCGCGCGGGTCGGCGAGGGGGCGCGGGTGGAGCGGTCGATCCTGATGCCGGGAGCGAGAATCGGCAAAGGGTGCGTCGTGCGCGAGTCCATCCTCGGCTTCGGCGCCGCGGTGCCGCCTGGAACCTGGGTCGAGCGGCGGATCATCATGCCCCAGCTTGCGGGACTTGTCCCCGGTCTCGACGACTCGGTGGTGGGAGGCGCGGTCTACACGCCCTTCGGCGGCGATGCCCGCGATGTCCATGACGGGAAAAGTTGAACGAGCGGCCTCAAGTCTGTCATCATCGAATCTCAGGACGCTCTTCGTCCCCTGCCTCCGTCATGCCGGCCGACCCCACACAGTTCCGCCTTCTCGTCTTCGATTGGGACGGGACGCTGATGGACTCCATCGGCACCATCGTCGCCTGCACCCAGAGCACCATCCGCGAGCTGGAGATGGGGGAGCTGCCCGAGGAGACGATCCGCAACACCATCGGCCTGGGCCTGCGGGAGACGATCGAGATCCTCAGCCCCGGCTGCGGCGAGGAGCTTTTCGGCCGCATCCTGGAGTGCTACCGGAAGCATTGGGTCTCCACCTACCGCGACGCGCCTTTTCTCTTTGACGGGGTGCCGGAGATGCTGCGCGACCTGGCGGAGGCCGGTTACCTCCTGGCCGTGGCCACAGGCAAGAGCCGGCGCGGGCTCGACTACGCCCTGGAGCAGACCGGGTTGCGCGACCTCTTCCAGGTCACGCGCACGGCCGACGAGGCCTTCTCGAAGCCCCACCCGCAGATGCTCCTGGAGATTCTGGACGAGCTGGGCGTGAAGCCCGCGGACGCGGTGATGATCGGCGACACCACCTATGACCTGGAGATGGCGCGGAGCGCGCGGACGCACGCGGTGGGGGTCTGCTCCGGCGGGCACGAGCGGGAGGAGCTGCTGCGTTTCGAGCCCATCGCCTGTCTCGACCAGGTGGTGGATCTGGTGCCCTGGCTGGCGGAGCGGGGCATCGCGGTGCCGGCGTAGATCGTCCTGCGACAGGCCACGCCGGCCGTTCCCTGTCGGCTACTTACCCTTTTTCCAGTCCGCGACCTTCCCTTCCAGGTCTTTGATCGCCTGGGGGTTCGGCGGCTGCTTCGCCGTTTTCGCCGCCGCCAGCGCCTTCTCGCCGTAAGTGGCGGCTCCCTTGGGATCGTTCTTCTTGGCGAGGAGCAGCGCCTTGGCCCGCAGGTTGGAGAAGCTCTCCTCTTTGGCGATCGAGGCGTCGATCCACCGCGAGGCGTCGTCCAGGCAGGCGTTGTTCTGGATGCACCAGCCGGCCGCCTGGAGCTGTGAGCCGGCATCCGCGTTCGCCTTGCTCACCAGCAGCTTCATCGTGTCCGCCTCAACGGTGAAGGGAACCTTGAGCTTCTCCCAGTGGAGGACGACCTTGGCCGAGGTGTCCGTCACGTCGTCGAACTCGAACGCCATGCGCTCCCGCATTTCGGCCGGCTGGGGCTTGGCCTGCACGCGTAGCGCGTCGTCCTCCTGCTTGTAGGTGAAGGCGCCCCACTCCTTGGCGTCCTTGCTGAAGATGATGGTCCAGTCGCCCGCGGTAGGGATGGTCTGGAGGCCGTAGGTGCCGGCGGCCAGGTCGTGTCCCTCGACCTTCACCGGCGTGCTGAAGGTGATGGTGGTGTTCTCGTTGGCGCCCGAGCGCCAGACCTCGCCATAGGGCACGAGCTTGCCCCAGATCTCCCTCCCCTTCACCCCGGGCCGGCTGTAGGTGATTGAGATCTTGGTCACGCCCACCATCTGGGAGACCCAGGCGTTGGGGCTGAGGCGGGGCAGATCGAGCTGCTGCTGCGCGAAGGCGGCGCCTGCCGCAAGGTGGAGCGCCACGGCGCCGGCAAGGCCGGCCAGGACGCGGATTCCTGATGTCTTCATTTCGGATTCTCCTTTTTAGCTTGCAACTGAGGTCTTCTCGGCCGGAAATCTAGCAGAGGCGGATGCTGTCGTGGGTAATCATTGTGTAAAAGCAGCCGTCATCGCCTCCGCCCGGCTCCGGGACTCGGCGCCCTCCCGGCGCTTCGCCTCCTCGTTCCACTCGGCCGGCGACTGCACCCAGCCCTGCAGGTTGCGGTGGACCAGGTCGGCGATGACGCGGACGTGGTCCGGCCGGTCGTTCAGGGCGGGGATGTAGCGGTAGCGCTCGCCTCCGGCATGGACGAAGACCTCCCGGTTCTCCCGGTCGATCTCATCGATCGTCTCCAGGCAGTCGGCCGAGAAGCCGGGGCAGATGATGTCGAGCTTCCGGATGCCGGATTTCGCCAGGGCCGTGAGCGTCTCGTTCGTGTAGGGTCGCAGCCACTCCTCCTTGCCGAAGAGCGACTGGAAGGAGACTTGCCACTGCTCGCGGGGAAGCTGCATCTCCTCGGCGGCGAGGCGGGCGAGCTTGTGGCACTCGCAGAAGTAGGGATCGCCCGCGAGGAAGTAGCGCTTGGGGATGCCGTGGAAGGAGAAGAGGAGCTTCTCCGGCGGCCCCTCGCGGTCCCACACCTCGCGGATGCTGGCCGCCAGGGTCCGAATGTAGGAGGCGTCGTCGTGGTAGTGGTGGATGGTGCGGATCTCCGGCACCCAGCGCCAAGTCGTCAGCTCGGCGGCCACGGCGTCGATCGTCGAGCCGGTCGTCACCGCCGCGTATTGGGGGTAGAGCGGCAGCACCAGGAGACGGCGACAGCCTTTGCCGGCCAGCTCGCGCAACGCCGAGCGCACCGAAGGATTGCCGTAGCGCATGCCGACCGCCACGTGAACCGGCGTGCCGATCTCCCGTCGCAGCACCTCCTGAAGCGCCGCCGCCTGGCGGTTGGTGATGGCGAGGAGGGGCGAGCCCTCCGGCGTCCAGACCTTCTTGTAGAGCGCCGCCGATTTGGCGGGACGGAAGGGGAGCACGAACAGGTGGAGGATCAGCCACCAGAGAAGCCGGTTCATCTCGATGACCCGGGGATCGAGAAGGAACTCGCGCAGATAGCGCCGCAACGCCGGCGAGTCCGGCGCATCGGGCGTCCCCAGGTTGGCCAGGAGGACGCCGACCGCTGGCACCTCCCCGTGCTGGAAGTCGGGTTGACCGAAGTACTTCATGGCGGGGGTGAGTCTACCCCCTACGACCGGCTGTCCAGCAACCCAAACACCTCCCCCACCTGTTCCCAGCCGATCCGCATCAGGAAGGTGTTGTTCCTGCCGTAGGACTTGCTGCCCAGGATGAAGAAACCGGGTTCGGGGTTGGTGAGGGTGTCGGCGCCGTGGGAGGTCTGGCTCAGGCAGTCGGAGCTGCCGGCTCCCAGGAGGGCTCCAGCCAGCTTGATGGGGCCGCAGGTGGCATAGCACTCGTGGACCTGGAGCTGCCGGTAGATGTCGCGATCGCCCACGGAGCCGGTGAGGGAGAGGATGCGGTCCACCTCGACCGTCTCAGGTCCTTTCCCGTTCCTCAGCACGACGTGGAAGCGGCCGTTCGGCTTCGAGATCGCCTCGACCACCGCGCCTCGCTTTACCTGGACAGCCGGCGAGGCGCCGGCCGCGAGCGCCTCGGCCATGGCGGCGAGGCCCGCCCGCTCCGGCAGCGGATCGCCCGGGTGGGTGCCCCAGCTCGGCTCGGGGTTGCGCAGCAGCCAGATCACCCGAGTGTCCGGCGCCTGCTCCGCCAGCCGGGCGAGCTCGCGGGCGGAGGTCTGCGCCGAGTGGCCGGCCCCGGCGAGGAGAACGGTCCTGCCGGCCCAAGTGGCCGCTTCCCGCGCGAAGTCGGGGATGTCGCTTCGGATCTCGCTGCCGAAGCTGCGCTCGCCGGGGGCGGGGATGCCGGCGTCGCCCAGGGTGTTGGGATGTCCCCAGGTGCCGGTGGCATCGATCACCAGGTCCGCCGTCTCCGTCCACTCGCGGCCTGTGTCATCCGTAAGGAGCAGGCGGAAGGGCCGCCGCCCGCGCTCGGCCGTCGCGATCTCCTCGTGCTTGAGCAGCCCTTCGCGGCCGATTCCCAGCACGCGGGTGCCGAGCCGCAGGTGGGGCGCGACCTCCGGGAGCTGGGAAACGGGCTCGAACAGACGCTTGGCGAGATCGCGGCCGGTGGGGCAGTCGGCGCCGTCCGGCACCTGGACGCCCGCGGCGGCGAGGTGCCGGCGCATGCGGGGGGAGACGTTCATCTCCCAGGGGGTGAACAGGCGGACGTGGCCCCAGGCGCGGACGTTGCCGGCGACGCTGGACGCGGCTTCGTAGACGGTGAAGGGGAACCCCTCCTCGGCGGCGGCGAGCGCCGCTTCGAGGCCGGTGGGGCCGGCTCCCAGGACGGCGATAAGTGGCTTGGTTTCGTGCATGTCATCTCTCCTGCTAAAAGCGGGAAGCCGCTCGCTCGCGAGCGGGCAGGATCTCCAGGCAGGTAGTCCACCACCCGGTGAGGACGGTCTCGACGAACTCTTCGGGCAACTTCTCGCGGCGCATCTCGGCAGCCAATCCTGCATGGTCGTAGCGCAGGGGCAGAAGCTCGACGCCCAACTCCTCCTCCCGGGCCTCCAGCATCGCGAACCACACGTGGGTGCTGCCGTCATTCGCGGGCCGGCCGATGACTCCGACGTTGACCACGTCCCGGCCGGAGGCGAGGCGGCGGTGCCATTGCAGCCCGGTGTGGGTGCAGAGGATGCCGTCGCAGCGGTTCTGATCCAGGAGCACCTCCAGGAACGGCGCCGGCGAGGTGCTCTGGAAGAGGAACTCGTTGACCCGCCGCGGCGAGCCGTGCACCAGCAGCAGCTCCCGATCCCCCACCCGCACCCGGCGGCGGCGGGGAAGCGTCCCCATCCAGGCCTTGAAGTCCGGCGAGCAGTTCTGCTCGGTGTAACCGTAGGAGATTTCGGCGAAGTGGTTGTCCCGCGGATCGGTGTAGCCGCAGTTGCAGTCCTCGCGGCCCGAGGCGAGCGACTCCTCGTAGTTGCCCTGAATGGCGAGCACCCCTCCTTGAGTCAGCAGCGGGCGCACCTTCTCAGGGTTCGGGCCGAAGGCGCCCAGATCGCCCAGGCAGTAGACGGCCTCGGCGTCTCGCCTCGCCGCCTCCTCCAGCACCGCGGCCAAGGCGTAGTGGTTGCTGTAGACGCCACCAAAGACGGCGATGCGCGTGTAGGGTCCCTCGACGGGCGTAGGATCGCCGGCCGGCGCCCGGTAGGACTCCAGCGCCGCCGCCCTCTCCTCGGGGGAGAGCTTCGCGCCGGTCCCGGCGGCGGCTTGGCGGAAGTTGCCGAGCGGCACGAGCTTCTCGCCCCAGGTGGCCATGCCGCGGTGGGCGGTCAGCTTCTCCCGGGCCTGGCGCTCCTGCTCGTCGAAGTCCTTGGGCGTTCGATTCGACATCTTCGTTCTCAGGTCCTGCAGCTCACGCCATAGACGTGGCAGGTCCAGCAGGCCGGGTGTTCCAGCGGGAAGGCGCCCAGCGTATCGGTGAGGGTCTCGCCCATCTTCGCCGTGGGCTCGTTGACGAGGATGGGGCAGACCCAGACGCCCTGGTCGGTGACCATGCGGCAGGCGCTGCACTGGAGATGGTCCCAACCCTCCTCGGGAACGTCTCCCTCTTTCAGTTGCTGCCAGCTTTCGTAGGCGCCGCCGCGCTCGGCCTCGGCGCCGATCTGGAAGACGGGCAGCACCTTGAGCCGTGGACGCTCGATGCCCATGGAGCGCAGCAGCGCGAAGAACCTCTCCTTGCCGGAGTCGGTGGCGGCCTCGCGGCAGACCTCGGTCACCGTGATCACCGGGTTCAGGCCGGCGTCGTGGAGGTTCCGCACGCCGGCCAGGATGCGCTCGAAGGTGCCGGCGCCGCGGATGGGATCGTTGCTTTCGGCGTCGTAGCCGTCCATCGAGACGCGGAGGTCGAGCGAGTACTCGGCGGCCTCGGCAAGCGTCTTCAGGCGGGTGCAGCGCGCCGGGTCGAGCAGCAGACCGTTGGTCAGCACGCTGGCGGGACCCACGGCCAGCGTCGCCTCCAGGATCGATTCCATCTCGGGGTTGAGGAACGGCTCGCCGCCGGTGAAGTAATACTCCCGCACGCCGAGCCGCGACGCCTCGCCGAGATAGCCTCGCACCTGCTCCAGGCTCAGAAACTCATGCGTGTGATTGGTGGGCGAGCAGGAGACGAAGCAGTGGGTGCAGGCGAGATTGCAGACCGTGCCACCCACCTGGAACCAGAGGGTGTCGAGCGATCTCAAGGCGACTTCAGGGGCGTTCATCGCGGCTCCCGGGAAAGAAAGTGGGCGAGCTCGGGCGTTCGGGGCTGGTCGAAGACGTCGCAGCAGCGGCCGCTCTCGATGAGCTCTCCCACGTGGTCGCGGACTCCGAGGCAGGCCACGGAGAATGCCACGCGCCGCGCTTGCTGGAGGTTGTGAGTGACGAGGACGATGGCGTGACGCTCGCGCAACCGCAGAATCAGCTCTTCGATCTCCCGGGTCGAGCGCTCGTCGAGGGAGCTGGTGGGCTCGTCGAGCAAGAGGATCTCGGGCTCGCAGGCAAGGACGCGGGCGAGGCAGAGCCGCTGCTGCTGGCCGACCGAAAGACGCGCGGCCGGCTCCCGCAGCCGGTCCTTGACCTCGTTCCACAGCGCCGCCTCGCGCAGCGCGCGCTCGACCCGCTCCGCCCAGGCGCGGCGCGGCAGGCGCCGGGTGCGGCGGACGCCGAAGAGGACGTTGCCGGCGATGCTGCCGGGGAAGACCACCGGCTGCTGGAAGATCATGCCGATCCGCGTGCGCAAGGCATCGACGTCCACCGTCCGGTCATAGATCGACTTGCCGTGGAGCCGCACGTCCCCCGCAACGGTGAGCTCGGGCACCAGGTCGCTCAGCCGGTTGAGGCAGCGCAGCAGGGTCGTCTTGCCGGCGCCGGAAGGACCGAGGATGCCGAGCACGCGCCGAGGCTCGATCCTGAGGTCGACCGCGCGCAGGAGGAGCCGGCCGCGGATCGACACCGAGAGCTTCTCCGCCGCGAGCGCCGGCTCCCCCGCTTCACAATCCAAGGTCTCCCCCTGGGGCTCGACGTCAAGCACTCTTCGCCTCCTCGTGAATGCGCAGGCGGACGGGCAGCGCCAGCAGGCTCAAGGCCAGGACCAGCGCCAGCAGCACCGCCGCGGCACCCCACAGGTGGTCCTGGACGGCGGGGTCGAGCGAGTCCTGGGCGAGGACGAAAATATGGTACGGCAGGGCGACCACCGGGCTGTCGCGAACCCCCGCCGGCAGGCCGGCGCCCGAGAACACCGCGGCGGCGAACAGGATGGGAGCGGTCTCCCCCGCGGCGCGCGCCAGCCCCAGCAACAGGCCGGAGACGAGGCCGCCCAGGCTCTGGGGGAGGAGCACCGACCAGATCACCTGCGAGCGCGACAGCCCCAGGCCGGTCGCGGCCTCCACATATTTCCGCGGCAGGCTGCGCAGGCGTTCGATCAGGGCGACGCTCACCGTGGGCAGGATCATCAAGCCGAGGAGGATTCCCCCCGCGAGCCACGACTTGCCCCAGCCGAGCCAGCGGCTGAACACGATCAGCCCGGCGATGCCGAGGAGCACCGAGGGGATGGAGTTGGCCGCGTAGAGACCCGCGAAGAGCCACCGCCGGGTGCGCCGATTCTCATGGCCGTCGAGATATACGGCTTCGGCGAGCGCCACGCCGACCGCGAGCGGCGCGCAGACTCCGAGCGCCGTGACGACCAGGATGACGGTGCCGAGGATCTCGTAGAGCACCCCGCCCGCGCCGCCGCCGCCCGAGGCCAGCCGGCTCACGAAGCGCCAGTCGAGCACCGCCATGCCGCGCCAGACGATGGCGCCCGCGATCCCCAGCACCAGGGCGCAGACGACGGCGGCGCAAGCCGCGGCGCAGACCGTGAAAGCACGGTCGAGCCCCTTACGCACGGTCGCCTCCCCAGGTGACGAGGCTCGCTCCCGCCAGGCTCACCGCCGTGACCACGACGAAGAGGACGAGACCCAACCCCATGATCGCCCCCCAATGCAGCGGGTCGCCGTAGGCGATGAACGTCTCGGACCCGCCCAGCTTGGTGGTCAGCGTCTGCCCGGCGTTCGCGAGCGGCTGGACGGAGAGCAGCCGCTCCGGCCACTGGTTGTCCTGGCGGCCGATCACCAGGAACACGGCGATCGTCTCGCCGAGCGCCCGCCCCAGCCCGAGGAGCGCCGCCGAAACGAGGCCGGGGAGCGCCTGCCGCGCGGCCACCTGCAGGGCCGTCTCGGCGCGGGTCAACCCGAGCGCGCGGGCCGCCATGCGGTGATCGGCGGGAACCCCGGAGAGGGCGTCGTCGGCGAGCGTCATCACCGTCGGCACAATCATCACCGCCAGCAGCAGGCCGCCGGTCAGCAGGGTGTCGCCGCTCAAGGGGTCCCAGTGCGCGAGCAGCTTGACGACGAAGTCCCGCAGCAGGAGGACGCCGAGCAGGCCGTAGATCACCGAGGGGACGCCGGCCAGCAGCTCGACCGCCGCCTTGACCGTCCGGCGCGCCCGCCGGGGGAGCACCTCCGCGGTGAAGAAGGCGGTGCCGACCCCCAGCGGAACCGCGACGAGCAGGGCCACGGCCGAGACGGCGAGGGTGCCGTACACCATGGGCAGGATGCCGAACTCGTGGACCCGGAAGAACCAGCGGGTGCCGGTGACGTAGCCGAGACCCAGGTGGCGCCAGACCGGCAGGCTCTCCACCCCGAACAGCACCAGCATGCCGAGGAAGACGAGCGCCGCCAGCGCCGTGAACCCCAGGCTCGCCACCCGGGTCAGCTCCAGCCGGCGGCGGCCGGTGTTCCTCACTTGGCGTGCTCTCCCACGGCGGCCGGCTCATAGCCGTTCTTTTTCACCAGCGCCTGGCCCCGGGGGCTCATCAGCAGGTCGATGAGGATTTTCGCCGCCCCCTGGGGGGGCCCGTCGGTGACCATCATCAGCGGCCGGGAGAGCGGATAGGTGCCGTTGAGGATGGCGGCCGGCGTGGGGAGGAGCACGCGGCCGTCGTCCTGCCGGATGCCCACGGCGAAGATCCGCTTGCCGTCCGCCCAGGCGGCGGAGAGCTGGGAGATCGAGCCCGGCGTCGCGGACACCTTGCTGCGTCCTTCTTCATTGGAGCCGACCTCCGGCAGGGTGACCAGGGGCGCCGCCTTCGGATCGCCATACAGCCAGTGGGCGAAGACCTCCCAGGTGCCGCGCCCGGCCTCCTTGTTGAAGAAGACGACGCGCCGGTCCGGACCGCCGACCTCCTTCCAGTTCTTCACCTTTCCCTCGTAAAGTCCCCGCACCTGGGCCTTGGTCAGGGAGCGCACGCCTCCCTTCCAGACGTCGGCGGAGACGACGAGCGCGACGCCGTCCAGGCCGATGCGCGTGGCCACGAAGTGCGCCTTGGGATAGTGGGTCTGGTCCTCGGGGTTGAGGGGACGCGAGACCATCGCGACCTCGGCCCTCCCTTCTCCAAGGGCGGCCATGCCCCCTGAGCTGCCGCCCTGGGTGTCAACCTGGATGGTAAGACCGCGCTCGGCGCGCAGCAGGTCCGAGGCTTCGGCGACCACCGGGTTGACGGTGGTCGAGCCGTTGACTCGCAGTGGCGCCCCCGCCGCGGTCAACGCGGCGGCGGCGGCGAGGATCAACCCGGCGGTTAGCAGCAGTCGTTGCCCGGTGCGCAGCATGGCGTGGCCTCCGTGGTGAGCTGGTAGTCCTGTCCCTTGGTCTCGCGCGGGTGGCGCAGGACGGTGCGTGTGCAGTCGAAAGGCTCGGCCGCCGCGATCGGCACCTCTTCGATCGGCGCGATGAATTCGAAGCTCGCGCGGTACGGCTCGGCCTGGTAGAGCTGGAACGTCTTGTCGCAGACGGCGTAGCGCTCGCCGCGGCGCATGCGGTGGTTGTCGTCGTCCAACACCTCGCGGAACGGCCCCTTGTAGATGACGGCCTGCTTCCTCTCCAGACAGGGGCCGGCCTGCACCTTGAAGGCCTCGACGGTGAGCGACCGGAGCTCGATCCCCGCCACGGTCCGCCAGGGCTCCGCCTGCCGTTCGAGGATGCGGATGCCCTGGAAGCCGGCGTCCTCGAACGCCTGGAGGAAGCCGGTCTCGGTCATCGCTCCCGAGATGCAGCCGCTCCACAGCTCGGGGTCCTGCTGGAGCTCGGCCGGCACCGGCTCGTCGCACACGATGTCCGAGATCACCGCCCGGCCGCCGTCGCGCAGCACGCGGTGGATCTCGCGGAACAGGCGCGGCTTCTCCGTCCCGTCCACCAGGTTGAGGACGCAGTTCGAGACCACCACGTCCACCGTGCCGGCGGCCACCAGCGGCCGGGTCTGGCGCAGCTCGTCGGCCAGGGCCGAGGCCTTGAGCAGCGCCTCGGCACTGGTCACCGGCTGCCGCTCCAGGGTCTGGTCCAGGAGGTCGAAGTCGAGCGCCAGGTCCTGGATGCGGCCCCGGCGGAACTCGACGTTGGCGAAGCCCAGCCGCTCGGCGACGACCGGCGCGTTGCGGCGGGCCACCTGGAGCATCTCGTCCGTCATGTCCACCCCGATCACCCGTCCCGAAGGGCCGACCACCTGCGCCGCGATGAAGCAGATCTTCCCGGTGCCGCTGCCAAGGTCGAGCACGGTTTCTCCCGGGCGGAGATGGCGGCTGGGATCGCCGCAGCCATAGTCCCGTTCCAGGACTTCCGCGGGGATCGCCGCGAGGTATCGCGGGTCATAGTCCACGGGGCAGCACAGATCGGCGACGCGCTCCTGCGCTCCGCGTCCATACCGGTCTTTTACGGCGGTCTCCACTGTCAGTAGGGCCATCGAGGCACTCCTCCCACGGATACGAGGTCTGAAGGAAGACGAGCCCGGGCGACGGATGCGCGCCCGTCTCGGCTTCGGGTTTCGCGAAGTCGGTGTGGTCAGCGCGGGGGCGCCGAGGGCGGGGAGCGGCCGGCCGTGGCGGCCGCGAAGGCGGGGCGAAGCCTTGGAGCCAGGGCGGGCAGGGGCCGCCGTACGGCGGCGAGAGCCTGCCGGAGGAGCCCCGCCAGCGTCTGCCAGCGGAGCTCGCGACCGGCACGGACGGCGAGCCAGCGATCGAGGTCGGTGGGCCGGTCGAGGTCTTCCAGGGGATCGAGCAGGGTCACCGGACGGCCCGCGGCCCGCAGGGCGCGCACGAGAGATCGCAGCGTGTCGCGCCGGCACCAGCGGACGGCGGTGCCCAGGCCGCCGGTGCCCAGGCAATCAATCGGGCGGCTCGCCGCCAGGAGGTAGAAGCCGCCGTCCGGGCTCGGGCCGAGCACGACACGGTCGGGGTCCGCCGCCAGGCTTTCCAGCGCGCGAGCCAGGTGCCGGGCGTCGAGGCCGGGTACGTCCGTTCCCACCACCAGGACGGGTCCCTCGCCACGCTCGAAGGCGGCGCCCAGGGCGCGTTCCAGGCGGGGCCCGAAACCGGAGCCCGTCTGATCGGCGTAGCGAACGTCCTCCGGCAGATCGAGGTGCGTCGGGGAGCAGACCTCCAGCCGGCAGCCGCAGGCCCGGCCGGCGTCGAGGGCCGCCTCGAGGCACGCCTCGTGGACTCCCACCTCCAACGGCCGCAGCCTCGCGGGCAGCAGATGGCGCCGCTCGGCGTCGCGGGAGGCACCGAGGGTGAAGACGAGGAGAGTCGGAGTCGGCTGCATGCTTTTCAAGAGGATATACGGTTCTTCCCCGTTTTTCGGATTACCCGGGCGCTTTATTATCGGTATGATCTGCGGACCTTGAAACGATTTCTCGCCTTCTCCATCCCGCTTCTCCTTCTGGCCATGGCGCTCGACCGGTTCGTCCTCGAAGCCGTGGGCCGGGCTCCCGACCCGTCCGCCCTCGCGCCCTCCGGCGTGACGCGGTTGCTCCCGGGCTGGGTCATGCTCTCCACCTGGGTGCTGGAGGCCGTGGCCCTCTCGGCCCTCTACCTCCTCATTCAAGGGCGTGGGGGAACGCGCTGGCTCAACGGCCTGCTCACCGGCTGGATCGCCTGGGTCTTCCGCGGCCCCCTGCTGGTGGTGACGGTGGTGGGAATGGCCGGGCTGCCCCATGGACCGTGGTGGGGCATGGCGTTCTCCTGGCTCGTGCTCTACACCTTCTGCGGCCTCATCCTCGGTGGCGCCGCGGCGGCTTCGGGCCTCCAGCCCTGAACCCTGCCCGAAGGTCCGGGGACTCACTCCTCCTGAAGGGATGAGCTGGCAAGCATTGTGCTAGATTCTTCCCCGCATTGAGCTTAGGGTCCTTTCGAACTTGAGAATAGCTGCCGTCGGGAGGTCCCTCCCACCCCACTACTACGACCAGGAGACGCTTCTCGCGGCTCTCCGGCAGCGCTGGTCGGACCGCTACTTCAATCTCGATCGATTGGAGCGCCTGCACAAGAACGTCCTGGTGGGCGGCCGCCATCTGGCCCTGCCGATCGACGAGTATGGCGCCCTGACCACCTGGGGAAAGGCGAACGACGCCTGGATACGCGTCGCCCAGGAAGTGGGCGCCCGCGCCATGCTGGACGGCCTGGCCAAGGCCGGGCTCTCCACCGACGACGTGGACGCCCTGATCTTCGTCACCGTCACCGGCGTCGCCGCCCCCTCGATCGACGCCCGCCTGATGAACGTCCTGGGCTTGAGGTCGCGAGTGAAGCGGATGCCCATCTTCGGCCTCGGCTGCGTGGCCGGCGCCGCCGGCATCGCCCGGGCGGCCGACTACGTCCGCGCCTTTCCGGATCAGGTCGCCGTGCTCCTCTCCGTCGAGCTCTGCTCCCTCACCTTGCAGCCGGAGGATCTCTCCATCCCCAACCTCATCGCCTCGGGCCTCTTCGGCGACGGCGCGGCGGCGGCGATCGTGACCGGCGCGGACCGGGCGTCGCTTGAGCCATTGACCGGGCCTCGGATCCTCGACAGCCGCTCGGTCTTCTACCCCGACACCGAGCGGGTGATGGGGTGGGACATCTCCGAGACGGGGTTCAAGATCGTCCTCTCGGCGGACGTCCCGCTGGTGGCGCGGGACCGTCTGCGCCCGGACGTCGACTCGTTCCTGGCTGAACACGGCCTCAACGTCTCCGACATCGATTCCTGGGTCTGCCACCCCGGCGGCCCCAAGGTGCTCGAAGCCATGCAGGAGGCGCTGGATCTCCCGCCCGGAGCGCTCGACGTGACGTGGCGCAGCCTTCAGGAGGTGGGAAACCTCTCCTCGACCTCGGTGCTGATGGTGCTGGCCGAGACCCTGGAGAACCACCGCCCGCCGCCGGGCAGCTACGGCGTCCTGCTCGCCATGGGGCCGGGCTTCTGCTCGGAGCTGGTGCTGCTCCAGTGGTGAGCGACACCCGGGCCCTCTACACCCTGCTGGTGGCGCTGGTCGCCCTGGGACGCCTCTTCGAGCTGCGGGTCGCCGCCCGCAACCGCCAACGCCTCCTGGAGCGGGGCGGCATCGAGGTGGCGCCCGGGCACTACCCCTGGATGGTGGCGCTCCACACGGCGCTCCTCGTCTCGTGCCCCTTGGAGGTCTGGTTCCTCAACCGGCCGTTCCTGCCCGTCCTCGCCGGGGCGATGCTCTTCCTCTTGATAGTCGCCGCGGCGTTGCGGTGGTGGGTGATCTCGACCCTCGACGGCCGCTGGACCACCCGCATCGTCGTCCTGCCCGGCGTGGCGCCGGTCACCGGCGGGCCGTACCGTTTCCTGCGCCACCCCAACTACCTCGCCGTCATCCTGGAGATCGTCTCGCTGCCGTTGATCCACACCGCCTGGCTCACGGCGCTCGTCTTCAGTCTGGCAAACGCCTTGCTTCTGCGAGTGCGGATTCGCGCCGAGGAGACGGGGCTCTCCCGTGTCTCCGGCTACGAGGCCGCCTTCGCCGACCGGCGGCGATTGATCCCAGGGGGAGGCGGATGATCAGCGACGCGAAGGGCGTGAGCGACGAGGCGATCCTGGCCGGCATCGGCGAGGTGGCCCGGACGCATCTCGGCTGGGATGGGATCGTCACTCCGGAGCTGCGCCTGATCGAGGACCTGCGGCTCGATTCCATCCGCCTCCTCACCCTGGCGGCCGAGGTGGAGAACCGCTTCCGCGTCCTTCTCGACGAGGGGGACGAGGCGGGCATCGAGACCGTGGGCGACCTCGTCGCCGTCGTGCGGGGGAAGCTCGATGCCTGAGACGCCTGAAGTAACCGAAGGCATCCTCGACTGGCTGGAGCAGGCCGGCCGCCGCCCGGACGGCGGGCTGCGTTTCATCGACCGCGCCGAGCGGGCCACCTGGTTCGGCTGGGCCGAGATCCGCGAACGGGCTCTCACCGCCTGCGGCGGTCTACAGGCGCTGGGAATCGAGCCTGGCGACCGTGTGGCCCTGGTCTTTCCCACCGGCATCGACTTTTTTACCGCCCTCTTCGGCGCCCAACTGGCCGGCGCCGTGCCGGTACCCCTCTACCCGCCGGCCCGTCTGGGCCGCACCGAGGAGTATTTGCGTCGCACGGCGAGGATGCTGGAGCGCTCCGGCGCCCGGCTCGTCCTGGCGGAATCCCGTCTCTGCCGAACGCTCGGCGGGGCCGTTGAACCCGCCCTGGGCTGCCGGGCGCTGGCGGACCTCCCCCCGGGGACGGCGCGGCCGATTCAGGCCTCGCCCGCGGACCTCGCCCTGATCCAGTTCTCCTCCGGCACGACGGTCGATCCCAAACCCGTGGCGCTCAGCCACCGCGCCGTCGCGGCCCAGGCGGAGATCCTCGCCGGCTTCTGGCCCGACACCCCGGACTTGCGGCAGAGTGGCGTCTCCTGGCTGCCGCTCTACCACGACATGGGTCTGATTGGCTGCGTCTTCCCCGCCTTGGCGCGGGACGCCCCGCTGACGCTCTTCGCCCCGGAGCTGTTCGTCGCCCGCCCGGCCCTCTGGTTGCGGACCCTCTCTCGCTACCGCGCCACGGTCTCGCCGGCCCCCAACTTCGCCTACAGCCTCTGCCTGAGCCGGATCTCGGACGCGGAGATGGAGGGAGTGGACCTCTCCGGCTGGCGGACGGCTCTCAACGGCGCCGAGTCCATCTCGCCCGCGGTGCTGCGTGCCTTCTGTGAGCGTTTCGCCGCTTGGGGTTTTCGGCCCGAGGCCATGACGCCCGTCTACGGATTGTCGGAAGCGGCTCTCGCCGTCACCTTCTCGGACCTCGGCCGGCGATACCACGTCACCCGCTTCGACCGCGAGGAGCTGGCCCGCGAGGGCCGGGCCCGGGTTTCGGCCGAAGGAAGGGAGATCGTCTCCGTAGGCCGGCCGGTCCCCGGGTTCCGGCTACGGATCGTGGACTCAGGAGAGCGCGATCTGCCTGCGGGCGTCGTGGGCCGGGTCTGGATTCAAGGCCCCTCTCTCATGGATGGCTACCTCGACGATCCGGAAGCCACGGAGCGCACCCTGCGGAATGGCTGGCTGGACACCGGAGACCTCGGCTTCCTGCATGACGGCGAGCTGTACCTGGCCGGCCGCGCCAAGGACGCCGTCATCCTGCGCGGCCGCAACCACGCGCCCGAGGAGATCGAGCGGGCGGTGGATGAGGTGTCAGGCCTGCGCCCCGGGAGCGCCGTCGCCGTGAGCTGGCTGCCGGAGGACGCTCCCGGCGAGGTGCTTGGACTCTTCGTCGAAGCCACCCGAGAGGCGACGCCGGAGGAGCTTGCGGCCCTGCCCGACGCCTGCCGCGAAGCCGTCCTCGGCGCCACCGGTCTCGCCGTGGATCGCCTCGAAATCCTGGCGCCCGGCGCCCTGCCGCGAACCTCCTCGGGCAAACTGCGCCGCGGGGAGACCCTGCGCCTGTATGTTGCGGGCGAGCTCGCCCTTCTGGAGCCGGCGGCCTCCCTGCTGGCGGGAGCCCTGGCGTGACCGATCTTCTAATAGTCGGTGGCGGCCCCGCGGGGCTCGCGACCGCCATCCGCGCGCGCCTCGCCGGGCTGACCATCATGGTGGTCGACCGCGCCCAGCCGCCCATCGACAAAGCCTGCGGCGAGGGGTTGATGCCCGACGCCGTGGCGCGCCTGCGGGAGATCGGCGTCGAGCCCCGGGGCTTCCCTTTTCGCGGCATCCGCTATCTCGACGGCAATCTCCAGGCCGAGGGACATTTTCCCGGCTCCGGCGGTCTCGGCGTGCGCCGCACCGAGCTGCACGCCGCCCTCGTCCGCCGGGCGCAGGCCGTCGGGGCCGACCTCCTCTGGGGCGTGAAAGCCGAGGGGCTTGCCGCCGAAGGCGTCCGGACGGATCGGGGCACCTTCGCCGCCCGCTGGATCGTGGGGGCGGACGGCCTGCGCTCCCAGGTGCGGCGCTGGGCCGGGCTCGACGGCAAGCCGAGCCCTCTGCGCCGCTTCGGCGTCCGCCGGCACTTCGCCACGGCGCCCTGGAGCGACTGCGTCGAGGTCTACTGGGGGCCGGAGTGCGAGGCCTATGTAACCCCGGTGAGATACGACGAAGTGGGGATCGCCGTCCTTTGGAGCGGCCGCAAGGCCGGCTTCGACAGCCTCCTGGAGAGCTTTCCGGCCCTGAAGGAGAAGATCGGCAGCGCCCCCGTCGTCTCCCGCGACCGCGGCACCGGTCCGCTCCAGCAGCAGCCGAGCGGGGTATCCAAAGGTCGCGTGGCCCTGGTGGGCGATGCCGCCGGCTACCTCGACGCCATCACCGGCGAGGGATTGGCCGTCACCCTCCACGAGTCGGCGGCCCTGGTCGAGGCCCTCGTGGCGGGCGATCTCTCCCGCTACGCGGCCGCTCACCGGCGCATCAACCGCCTGCCCAACTTCATGACGTCGACGGTGCTCGCCCTGGAGCGACATCCCCGGCTGCGCCGCCGAGCCCTGCGCGCCCTCGCCGCCGAGCCCGCGCTCTTCGCCCGCCTGCTGGGCATTCACGCCCGCACCCTGCCGCCCCGCGATTTTGGATTCGACGGCGCCCTCCGCCTGGCCTGGAGACTGGTCGCAGCCTGAACAAAGGAGACCTTCCAATGCTCTGCCGCAGGATCGTTCTTTTCATCGTGTCCCTGTTGGCTTTCGCTTCGGTCCTGCCTGCCGAGCCGCCGACTTTCGAGCTCGATGTCCAAGCCACCACCATCGAGTTCACCTTCGGCGCCACCCTCCACACGGTGGACGGCACGCTGCGCGCCAAGGAGGGGAAGATCTACATCCAACCTGAAACCGGCACCGCCAGCGGCCGTATCGTCATCGACGCCACCAGCGCCAAGACCGGCAACGACCGGCGCGATCGCAAGATGCACGAGAAGATCCTGGAGAGCCAGCGTTATCCCGAGATGGTCTTCGAGATCGAGCGCCTGAGCGGCAAGCTCAACCCCCTGGGCCAGAGCGAGATCGAGCTTCACGGCACCCTGGAGATGCACGGCACCCGCCGGCCCATCGCCCTGCCGGCAACGGTCATGACCACCGACGGCAAGACGGTGACCGGCACCGGCACGCTCATCCTTTCCTACCTCGAATGGGGGCTCGCCGATCCGAGCGTCTTCCTGCTGCGGGTAGAAAAGGAAGTGCACGTGACCGTGAAGGCCGTCGTCCGGATTTCGGACAGAAACACCGTTCGCGATCCGTCGCTCGTGCAGTAGGGACTGCCGCCGGACAGAGTCATTTTGGAATGGACCGACGTTCCCGATTCTGAGACGCCCCGCGGGGTTCCCCACGGGGCGTCTCTACAGTGGGGTCGTACCGGCGCCGGCGCGGAACGATGGCGCCTCTACGACAGGTCCCTTACGGCATCACCCTCTCGAATCACGACACCGGTCCCAGCCAATGTAGAGACGCCCAGAGGGTAGCGCCAGCTACCCTGTGGGGCGTCTCCGAGGGCGGCGACATTGCTCCAATCTCCCAAGAGCCGCGCGGGCACCACCCCTCCGAAGGAATCCCCTCCTCGCGAAATCTGTTTCCGCAGTGCCTGCTGTAACACCAAGAACCCGGAAATCTGGCGTAAACTGTTCAGTCCTTATGAAGAAGCCTACCCACGACTGGTCCCCTTTCCTTGCCGACGAACGTCCGGTGGAGCGGTTCTCGCCCCATGGGCGGTACCGGCTGGCGCTGGCTTATGCCAACAGCTACCACATCGGCATGTCGAGCCTGGGGTTCCAGCGCGTCTACGAGCTGGTTCACCAGCGGCCGGACTGGTCGTGCGAGCGCCTCTTCACGGATGGTATCGGCATGCCGGTCTCGCTCGAGACCCGCCGGTCGATGAACGACTTCGGCTGCATCGCCTTCTCCGTCTCCTTCGAAGAGGACTACGTCAACCTCCTCCAGATGCTCGACCGCGCCCGCATCCCCCTGCGCCGGCGCGACCGCGGTCCGTGGGACCCGGTGATCGTCCTCGGCGGCTCCTGCGCCGCGATCAATCCGCTGCCGATGTCGGAGTTTGTCGACGTCTTCACCCTCGGCGCCGCCGAGAACGTCCTCCCTCACCTTCTCGACGCCCTGGAAGGCGAGGAAGGGCGGGAGGCGGTGATCGAGCGTCTGGCCGCTCTGGACGGCTTCTACGTTCCCGCCTTCCATCACCCGGAGGACGAAGGGGACGAGCTGCCCAAGCTCAACAAGCTGGAGCTCACCGAAGAGCAGATGAAGCAGGCGGGCAACCTGCCGACCACCTGCATCGTCACGCCGCGCACCGAGTTCTCGGAGAAGTTCCTCATCGAGATGTCCCGCGGCTGCCCCGAGAAGTGCCGCTACTGCTGGGCGACCTTCGGCATGGGTCGCTTCCGCTGGCACCCGACGGACGAGATCCTCGCCGCGCTGGAGCGGGCCAAGCCCGTCACCAACCAGCTCGGCTTCGTGGCCACGGCCGTCGGCGACCATCCGGACATCGAGCCGATCCTCCGCGAGGCCAACAAGCTCGGCTTCCGCACCTCGGTCTCGTCGATCCGCATCCCGGCGGTCACCGAGGGCGTGCTCGAAGCCCTCCACGCCTCCGGCGACCGCTCCATCACCCTGGCGCCGGAGACGGGCACGGACGAGCTGCGGGTGAAGATGGGCAAGCCGATCAAGAACGATTTCCTGCTCGAGAAGATCCGCCTCATCTTCCGCCACGGCTTCACCCAGCTCAAGCTCTACTTCCTGATCGGCCTGCCGGGCGAGACCATGGAGGACATCCAGGGCATCCTGGACCTCGCCGCCCGCGCCCGGGCCGTGATGCTCGAAGAGCTGCCGAAGAAGGGGATGATCGGCAACATCCACCTCGGCACCAACGTGCTGGTGCCGAAGCCCTACACCCCCTGGCAGCGCGAGCCCATGGACGACGAGCGGAGCCTGAAGGAGAAGATCGCCGTCCTCAAGAAGGGCGTCTCCCGCATGCCCAACATCTCCCTGAGCTCCATCTCTGTCCGCCAGGCCATCTGGCAGACCTACATCAGCAAAGCCGGAAGCGACGCCGCCGACGCCATCGAAGCCGCCGCCCGGGGAGAATCGATCAGCTC
>Ga0134121_10001494_pt1 | contig 21964 bp, 17 predicted proteins | sample KB301_FD_96463 | JGI IMG/M metagenome (GOLD analysis project Ga0134121, IMG submission 96463) | Terrestrial soil microbial communities without Nitrogen fertilizer from Kellogg Biological Station, Michigan, USA - KB3-0-1 | ecosystem: Environmental > Terrestrial > Soil > Unclassified ... | reverse complement strand
ATAAGTATCGTCCTTTACGCCTTCGAGCGTGATGTTGAAACGATCGAGCAGACCGACCGCGCGCTTCACGTCGTGAATCGACTTCTCAATCAAGCCATTCGACAGCACGTCGCGCAGCGCGTTGATTGCCGTATCCATCCCACCGGAAAACTTTTCGAGATCGACATACGCTGCGACACCGGGATTCGTCGAAAAGGCGATTCCACGTGTGGCTTGCAATTCAGTGAAACACTCCTGCTCGCCTGTTCCGGCAGGTGTCGAATCAGCAATCGCTACTCCAACGTGTTCAGCGTCAAATAACGTGCGCACGAGTTCGTCGAGATCGCTCTTCGTCTGGACGATCTTGTAGTTGCGCGCGGATTCTGCTGAAGCGGGTCGCTGGACTGCGGCGTCAGCGTATTCTTTCATCAGGAGCACAAATTCGAGCTCATGGAAAAGCTCGTAAGCGGCAGCGCGATCAGGTGGTCGCGTCTTGAGCTCTTCAAGGTTCCAGGGCACTTCGAGATCACAGCGAATGCGCGCGAGCTCGCGTGACTGTCGAATCAGATCCGCGTTGTCGCGCAACGACTCACGATACTTCTTGTGCTTTACTGACTCCCAGCCCGCGAGCGCCGCTTCAATCGATCCAAACTCCTGAATGAGCTGCACGGCGCCTTTCGACCCGATGCCCGGCGCGCCCGGAATGTTATCGATCGAGTCGCCCATGAGTCCCAGCAGATCGACGAGCTTGTCGGCAGGGACGCCAAACTTGTTCTCGACCCACGCCTCATCGCACCACTCGATCGGCGGCACGGGCTCTTTGCGTTTCACCACCTGCGAATTCTGACGCATGCAGATGATGTAAGGATTGCGAACGAGCTGGCACATGTCTTTGTCGTTCGACACGATCACGGCTTGCATCTTCATCTCCGCGACTTGCTGCGAGAGCGTACCGATCACGTCGTCAGCTTCGTAACCCGGAAAATTGATTACCGGAATGTTGAGCACTTCGCAGAGCCGGAAAATGTACGGCATCTGCTTGGCGAGATCGTCGGGCATCGCGACGCGGTTAGCCTTGTAGTCGGCAAACGTCTCGTGTCTGAACGTCTTCTCGCGTGACTCGAAGATCGCGGCGATGTAGTCGGGTTTTTCTTCACGCAACAGCTTGAGCAGCATGTTTGTGAAGATATAGACGGCTTGCGTGACGAAGCCCTGCGACGTCGCGAGCGGCGCGGCGCGGTTCTGCATCGGCGCGAAAAACGCACGAAAAATGTGCGACATCGAGTCGATTAGAAAGACACGTTGAGGCCGCTCATTATTGGCTACAGACTCTCGGGCAGGCATGTGAGGTGATTATAGTTAATCCGTGTCATCCGTGGCTAATTCGGCCACGTGAGCACGCACGGTTTCACCGAGAGTTTGCAGGTTATAACCACCCTCGAGACACGAAACGAGCCGTCCGCTGCAGCTACTCTTCGCCCACTGCTTCAACGCACGCGTCATGTCTATAAAATCTTCGTCGGTGAGACGCAACTGACCCAGCGGATCGCCGAGATGTGAATCAAATCCCGCCGAGATGATGATTAAATCCGGGCTGAAATTCGAAGACATCTCTTCCAGCGCGGCTTCAAACGCTCGCTTGTGATCGACAGCCGGTGTCGCGGCGCGCAAGGGGAGATTCAACGTGTATCCCAAACCGCGCCCGGTTCCCTTCTCTCCGCGAGATCCCGTTCCCGGGTACCAGGGATACTGGTGTGACGAGAAAAAGTAAACAGTCGGATCGTCGTAAAAAATTCCCTGCGTGCCGTTGCCGTGATGCACGTCCCAATCGATGATGGCGACCTTATCGATCTCGGGATACTTCTGTTGCGCGTAACGCGCCGCGATCGCGACGTTGTTGAAAAGACAAAAGCCCATCGCACGTTCTTCAGTCGCGTGATGACCCGGCGGACGCACCGGCACAAACGCGTTCTTCACTTCACCAGACATGATCAGATCGATTGCCTGACACGGAGCGCCGGCTGCGCGTTTCGCTGCATCGAGCGAGCGCATCGAGACGATCGTGTCGCCGTCGAGATAACCGATGCCTTCGCTGACAACTTTCTCGACGAGACGGTAGAGCTGTGGTGAGTGAGCGGCCTGGATGTCGCCACGCGGCGCTTCTCGCGCTTCGACTTCGCGCAGCCTGGACCAGAGGTCAGTATCTCCACGTAACGCGTCCATCACGACGGTGTAGCGTGAAGGGCTTTCAGGATGACCCGGACCGGTGTCGTGTTCGCGAAAGACTGGGTGATGAACGATGGCTGTTGTCATTCAAATAGAATTTCTCACGCAAAGGCGCAACGGCGCAACGCCAGACGTTCGGCACCGGAGGTCTTCCGTAGCGCCGTTGCGCCTTTGCGTGAGAAATGTATTAAATCGAAACGAGCAAGATCGTCCCGGCTTCATTCCCTGCCTTAAGCTAATACTCTCTTCATACACTTTTCCCCATTTACGCTTCGGAATGGTGTTTGCCAAAGACAGGAGAGCGAAGACCAAGGTCAGTATGAACAACAAGCGAAATCGGGGAGGAAAGGTATGAAGCGGCTACTAGTATTAATACTCGTATGGACCTTGCTCGTCGTCACCGGAACAATCGTATCGGCAGATGGTCAAACGCGGCATCGTCACAAATCGAAATTCGGTCGTAAGGCTCGCACCGCCGCAATCATCGCAGGTGGAGCTGGAGTTGGCGCGCTAGTCGGTGGAAAGAAAGGCGCAGCCATCGGCGCGGGCGGCGCAGGAATATATGCATTCAATCGTAAAGCCGCGCGCCGGCATTTCGGAAATAAATCACGCACTGCGGGAACCGTTCTTAGCGGCACAGCATTAGGCGCTGGTGTCGGAGCTGCCGCGGGTGGCAAACGGGCCGCAGCAATCGGCGCAGGCGTGGGCGCAGGAGGTTCCTATCTTTACTCGCGGCACGCGCGTCGCAAGCGTTATCACAGACGTTACTAGTTAAAGTTACTTAATCTCGACAAACTGTATTGAATAAACGGAGGGCAGTGATGGCATTCGATGAAGAAGCAGCAAAAAGAAGCCGAGTAGTAGTGGAAACACCAACTGAACGACGTGAGGTCGTGCATTCACAATCGGTGCGAGACAACAGCGGCATCTCCGCGGGCATGGTCGGCGTACTCGTTGTGGTCGCAATCGCGTTGATAACGATGCTGGTCCTGTTTTGGATAAGCAGTCAGCCGGCAACTGACAACGCAAACATCGCGGCAACGCAGCCACCGCCGACAACTGTCGTGCAACAGCCAGCGCCAGTACAACAACCTCCGGTGATCATTCAACAACCCGCGCCAGCAACGCAGCCAGCGCCGATCGTCGTGACGCCGCCAGCGGGTGGAACGACTGCGCCAACTGAAAGCGTGAACATGGATTCGACGATTCAGACGGCAATCGACAAGAAGATCTCGGATGATCCTGAGATCTCGACGCTTGGCATCACTGCTTCAGTGATCGATGGCAAGGTTATGTTGTTAGGAACGGTAAAGACTGAAGCGCTGAAGACCCAGGTTGAACGATTGGTCAAATCGGTTAAGGGTGTGAAGTCAGTCGACAACCAGATCAGCGTAATTGCGGAGTAGCAGATTATTTGAGCCACGGATGGACACGGATCCATCTGTGGCTCAATGACGTTTCAATCACCCACGCGCCGTGTTCGCAATTCAACACCAAACGTCTCTCTTGGTCATCCTCAAATACTTCGACCGACTCAATCGGTCCGCACTCAACATCCGTTGTCTCGAACGACTCCGCGTCAACACGTAACTCGGAAAGCGCCATCACTTGCGGCACCAGCCCCATCTCTAAATCGAGATAGATGTTCCAAATGAATCCGATGTCGAGCAGCAAGTACGCTGTTTCGTCGTGAATGAAGTGGCCGAGTGGCGTGGCGCCAATGACGTGCGCGATGACGTGATCCTGGTGCTTGTTTGTTTCCGCGGCGGTCCACGTCATATCTCAAATTCCATCAAACTCTTGGATTTCACTGCAGCGATGGCGGCGCAGATGAGTGAGCCGAGTCCACCGACTACAACTGAAAGCGGTGCGCCGATCAATGCCGCCAGAGAGCCTGCCTCCAACTCGCCGAGTTGTGGACCGCCCATGAAGAACATCATGTTGATTGAGGTCATACGCCCACGCAGATGGTTCGGCGTGACGAGCTGGCGTATCGTCTGTCGCAACACTGTGCTGACCGTGTCTGCGGCACCCGTGATCGCAAGCATCAACAACGAGAGCCAGTACACCGTCGAGACTCCAAACCCTGCTGTCGCGACACCAAACACAGCCACAGAGGCAACGACCAGTCTTCCCTGCTTTTGAAAACTTCCAATACGCGCCATCACGAGGGCAGTCAACACAGCTCCGATCGCCGGCGCCGCGGCGAGGAATCCGTAGCCACGCGCGCCGACGTGCAAACGTTCCTGAGCAAAGATCGGCAACAACAACGTCGCCGACGCAAAGAACGTCGCCGCAAAATCGAGCGTCATCGTCTGCACGATGATCGGCGTCTGCCAAACAAATCGCAGACCTTCCTGCAACGCTCCAAAGCTCAACGCTTCCCGTCGTCCACGTTGCAAGTCAGGTTTACCGCTCGTTCGCATCGCGATGACAGCACCAATCACGGCGAGAAAAGAGAGGGCGTTGAAGCCGTAAATGATTGCCGGTCCCGTTTCCGCGAGTATGAAACCTGCGATTGCCGGGCCAACGATAATGGCTATGTTGAAAACGATGATGCCTAGGCTGACTGCGTTGGGAAAGTCTTCCTCGGGCACGAGCGTAGGCATGAGTGCCTGGCGTGCCGGAGTGTCGAATGCCTGCGCCGCCGCACTGAATGCGCTGAGCACGTAGATCGGCCAAACGCTCTTGAGTCCGGACAGAGTTGCGGCACTTAAAAGCGCCGCCGTCAGAAGCATCACGCTCTGCGTCACGATCATTGCTCGTTTTCGATCGAACGCATCGGCAACGACGCCGCCCGCTAGTGAGCAGATGATGATCGGCACACCGCGGAAGAGTCCGACGAGGCCGAGCGCGAATGCAGATTTAGTAAGGAGGTAGACGTGCCAGTTGATCGCGACAAACTGCATCTGCGATCCAGTCACAGACACAATCTGGCCTAACCAAAGAAGCCGAAAATCGCGGTGACGTAAAGCAGCAAATGCAGAATTACTGGAAGAGATCACGTATCGCCGTACGACTCATTCAACTTGCGGAAATGGTAGGCCATGGCGGCATGACGTAGCAACTCAGTCATGCGGTCGTGATGTTTGCGCGCCGCTTCGATAAAGAACCGCCAGAACTCGCGGCGCTCGGCGTCAAGCACGCCCAGCTTGAAAGTGATGCGCAATAACGCTGTCACGGCTTTGAAACCGTGATACTGGTGCGCCTCTGGAAAGTCCTGCGGCGTGCGTTGCAACGACTCGAGCGCTCGACGGTAATACTCGCGCGGCGTGTAAATCGTGCGCATGATTGTTTGATAGCCGCTAATTAGTTTCTCGACGTCCATCTTCGGAATGAAGTTAACAGTCGCTATGGTGTTGTTTCCCGTTGCATCGGATCCCAGCAGGCGGCCTTCGCGTTCGAGTCGCTTCCAGAGTTGTGTGTCGGGAAGCGCGTTGAGCATTCCCACCATCGCCATCGGAATCGCGCTTTCACGAATGAACTCGATCTGCCGTTCGAAGATGTCTTCAGGATCGTTATCGAAGCCGACGATAAAGCCGGCCATCACTTCCATGCCGCGACTCTGAATCTTGCGAACGGAATCAAGCAGGTTGCCGCGATTTTGCGTTTTCTGCGCTTCTTTGAGACTCTCCTCGACAGGCGTCTCGATGCCGAGAAACACGCGACGGAATCCGGCGTGTCTCATCGAATTCAACAGTTCGTCGTCGTCCGCTAGGTTTACACTCGCTTCTGTCAACAACGAAAACGGAAACCCGTTCTTCTTTTGCCAGTCGACCAGATCAGGCATAAGCAGCCTGACGTTTTTCTTGTTACCGATGAAATTGTCGTCGACGATGAACAACGGTCCCCGCCAGCCGAGTTTGTTCAACGCATCAAACTCCGCGAGTATCTGCTGGTTACTCTTCGTGCGTGGCGAGCGGCCGTAAATTTCGATGATGTCGCAGAACTCACACGAGAACGGGCAGCCGCGCGAGTATTGAACCGACATACAACTATATTTCTTGAGATCGATGAGACCGAAATCCGGAACCGGCGACAATGATAACGGCGGGCGTTCTGGTGCTTTGTAAGTGCGTTTCGCTTCGCCGCGCTCGTAGTCTTTGAAAAACTGCGGCAGCGTCGTTTCGGCTTCACCCTGGAAGATATGATCCGCGTAAGGAAGCTCCTCGATGGTGCTGGTGACGTATGGTCCGCCCAGCACGATCAGCTTTCCTCGGTCTTTGCCGCGTTTTACCACTTCATGCAGCGACTCCTTTTGCGCCAGCATGCCGGTAATGAAGATCATGTCAGCCCAATCGATTTGCGAGTCTTTCAATTGCTCGACGTTCAAATCCACCAGGCGTCGCTGGCACGACTGTGGCAACAAACCGGAAACGGTCATCAGACTCAGCGGTGGAAAAACAGAGCGCTTTCCTTCAAAGGGCAGCGCATAACGGAAACTCCAGTAGGTTTCCGGAAACTCCGGGTTCACGAGCAGGATCTTCATGGTATTGGTATAAACGATTGTTCGCTGCGAAACCAATTCAGACGAGTAATAATTGTGTAAAACTACGACGATTGCAAATAAGACAGGAATAAAGGGTGACGGTTGCCGGTCTTTTTACCAAACTTGGACAACGTCAGTACCACTTGGGGTAGCGAGTAGGTGCGTTGGATAACGTCAGTACCACCTGGGTAGCGGGTAGGTGCGTTGGATAACGTCAGTACCACCTGGGTAGCGGGTAGCTGCGTTGGATAACGTCAGTACCACCTGCGGTAGCGGGTGGGTGCGTTGGATAACGTCAGTACCACCTGCGGTAGCGGGTGGGTGCGTTGGATAACGTCAGTACCACCTGCGGTAGCGGGTGGGTGCGTAGCGCACGAGCCCCTTCATCGTATTGGCTACGCACCCACCCGCTACCGCAGGTGGTACTGACGTTGTCCAACTCTGGTGCCAACTCTGGTGTCCAACTCTGGTGTCCAACTCTGGTGTCCAACTCTGGTGTCCAACTCTGGTGTCCCAACTCTGGTGTCCAACTCTGGTGTCCAATGTTGAGCAAAGCAACGTTGTGCTATAGAATTCGCTACTTAACTCGCCTGAATTAACGAAAGGTAAAACGCATTATGAAGACCCAACTCTCGCGTGCACTCGCGACTACTTTGATCGTACTGTTTTCACTCTCACCCGTGTGGGCCACGTGCGGTGGCGGTGGTGGCGGCGGAACTGGCGGTGTCGGTGGCGGCAGCAAAGGAGCCGAAGGCCCTGACCCGGCTGTGTACATGGTGCCGTGGAAGATCTGGGAGGCTGCAAAAGCTCCTCATAAAGGACTAGTCCTTTACTGGTTTCCGGCAACCAACGACGAGATCAAGAAGTCGAGCCTGCGGGCGTCACGAATTCTCACGCTCTATTCTTCGCAATGCGTCACGATGACAGTGGCGGACGCTAAGACGCCGGAGCTACAACCAATCATTGGTGATTCAGCTTTGCCGGTGGCGATTTTGGCCACCGCGGAAGGCGCTCCGATCAAGAAGATCGATAACACCGGCGGCAAGCTCAAGGTCGATGCGGTCGAGAAAGTCGTCGAGGCCGAGATGAAGCAACGCGAGTCGACACTCGACACGCAGTTGAAAGACGCGAAAGAAAAGATCAAAGCTGGCGATAAAGAGAACGCAATTGCGCTTCTGAAACCGATTGCCGAAGAGAAATGCCTGTTTCCGAAGAAGGCGAAAGACGCGGCTGGTCAATTGAAGAAGCTGGGCGTCGGAGAAGTCGGCAGCATTCCGGCAGCGCCGATTCTCGATCGTGTTCAAGGCGCGCGTATCGAAGCCGTGTTGCGCCAGGGGTTGCGAGCTGAAATTGCTGAGCGATACGTAACTGCGCTGCGGCTGTACCAGAAAGCGCACCAGATGGATCCTGCGGATCCGACGCCGCTGCGTTACCTCGGCGAGCTCTATCGTCATCACACAGGCGAGTGGGACAAAGCGCGCGCGGCCTTCAACACGATTCTCAACATGCCTGCTGATGCCGTCGCGCGTGCCGTTGCGCTTCACGGGCTCGGCAAGATGACGATTCACGATGGTGAGTTTAAGAAGGGTCTGTCGCTAATGGAGCAGTCAGTGGCGGAGTTTCCGCTTGCACTCGCTTATCGCAATCTCGCAGTCTATTGGAACTCTGAAGGCGATCTCGTCCAGGGTAATGCTTACACGAAAAAAGCGCTCGCACTCGATCCGAAGGATCCGTACAACCTCGTGTTTGCAGCAGTCTTCATGGCGGCTTCAGGCAATGGGGACGAAGCACTGAAGATCGCGCGTGAGAATCGCAACCTGCTGCCTGCGTCGTACAACCTCGCGGCCATCTTCGCGCAAACTGGTCACCGTCGTGAAGCACTCGCGTTGCTGCAACGACACTTCTTCCGTTATGAGCGTTACCATGCAGTTCGTGCGAAGGAGATGATGGAAGCACGCGTCGATGCGGTGTTTGATTCGCTGCGACAGGATTCAGCGTTCCTCGCGCTTACGAGCGGGGCTGATGGCAAGCTCCAGATGCCGATGCGCAACATGACCGGGACGCAGAATCGCTAAGCAGAATGGGCCACGGATCTTCACGGATGAACACCGATCGATCCGTTTTCAGCCGTGAAAATCCGTGGCAAGTAATCGCCGCTTCAGCAGTCGGTACCATGATCGAGTGGTACGACTTCTACATCTTTGGCAGTCTCGCTGTAACGATCTCACCGCTCTTCTACCCCGAAGGTAACGACCCACTCGCGCTCATCGCATATCTTTCGACGTTTGCCGTCGGGTTTGTAGTCCGTCCTTTTGGTGCACTTTTCTTCGGACGCATCGGCGATCTCGTTGGACGCAAGTACGCGTTTCTCGTGACGTTGCTGATCATGGGCGGCGCGACCGCCGCGATCGGTTTCCTGCCGACGTACGCGACGATCGGACTCGCAGCGCCAATCATTTTGTTGTTGATTCGTGTGCTGCAGGGACTCGCGCTTGGTGGTGAATATGGTGGCGCTGCTGTTTACGTCGCCGAACACGTGCCGGATGAAAAGCGCGGCTTCTACACGAGTTTCATTCAAATCACCGCGACGCTTGGACTGTTCATGTCGCTCGCGGTCAGCATCATCGTGCAGAACTCGATGTCGCGCGAAGCGTTCAGCGCATGGGGCTGGCGTGTGCCTTTCATCATCTCGATCTTTCTCGTCGCTGTTTCGCTTTACATTCGACTCCGCATGAAGGAGTCGCCGATCTTCAGCCAGATGAAGTCAGCGGGAATGACGTCGGCCAAGCCGCTCGTCGAGGCGTTTACGCATTGGGACAACCTGAAGAGAGTTTTGATTTCGCTATTCGGTGCGACTGCGGGCCAGGGCGTGGTTTGGTACACGGGACAGTTCTACGCGCTCTTCTATTTGCAAACCGTGCTGAGGGTGAACGCGCGCTCCTCGCAATACATCATTGCTATTGCGTTGCTGATGGCGATGCCGTTGTTCGTAGTGATGGGAGCGCTTTCGGATCGTATCGGGCGCAAGTGGATCATGATGGCGGGATGTTTGCTGGCGGCGGTGTCGTATATGCCGATTTACAGCGCGATGCAGTATGCGGCGGGCTCGAACGTGGTTACGGTAACGTCTCAGCGGCACCGCGTTACGGGCGCTAAAAGTCTCATCCCGCAAACGGAAGTCAATGGCGTTCTGCAGCCGGCACCCGAAGTTCTGCCCTACACAGATTTCTCTTCCCTGATCAGCTCACCGGTCGCGCTAAAACTGATCTTGCTAGTCTTTATTCAGGTCTTCTTCGTGACGATGGTGTACGGCCCAATCGCGGCCTATCTGGTCGAAGCCTTTCCCGCAAAGATCAGGTACACATCGCTATCGCTGCCCTATCACATCGGCAACGGCGTCTTCGGTGGATTGCTCCCAGTGATCGGTGTCTCAGTAGTCGCAAACACCGGCAACATCTACGCCGGCCTCTACTACCCAATCGTCGTCGCCAGCATAACGTTCGTCGTGGGATCGTTACTGCTAAAAGAGACCAGGCACACGCTCATCTGGGATGAGATAAAGTGACGGGATTTACACGAAATACAGGATGATTTAATCTGCTTCTATGAACTACAAAGACTACATCACGATCGATCCTAACAAGCGGGGTGGCAAACCGTGTGTGCGTGGCTTGCGAATTACTGTTTACGAGGTGCTTGAATATCTCGCTTCAGACATGACCGAAGATGAGATCCTGGCCGACTTCCCCGACCTTACGCGAGAAGACCTGAAAGCTTGTATCGCCTTTGCCGCCGACCGCGAACGTAAGCTCATGACCGTTCCTGCCGCATGAAGCTCCTATTCGACGAGAATCTCTCACCTCGACTCGTCGTTCTTCTGGCGGATCTATTTCCGAATTCTGTCCATGTTCGCGGTGTGGGGTTACGAGCTGCCGAAGATTCTTTGGTGTGGAATTACGCGAAAGATCACGATCTGGTCATCGTGTCTAAGGATGCTGATATGCACCAGCGTTGCTTTGTGTTCGGCGCGCCACCCAAGGTCGTCTGGGTTCGTTTGGGTAACTGCTCCACCACCGACGTGCCAATCTGTTGCGTCAATACATCAAAACGCTTGAAACGTTTGAAGCGGATGACGTTGCTTCATTCCTGAGTTTGTCGTAGGAGCTTGCTTTAGTCTTTGGTGCGGTAGATCACGCCGTTCTTCATCACGAACACGACCTTCTGCATATTCTCGATGTCCTTGAGCGGATCGCCAGAGACGGCGACGATGTCGGCCCATTTGCCAGCCGCGAGAGTGCCGAGGTGTTTGTCCCAGCCTAGCAGTTTCGCTCCGCTCGAGGTTCCGGCGACGATTGCTTCCATCGGAGTCATGCCGCCCCACTGGACCATCAAAACGAATTCATGCGCGTTCGTGCCGTGTGGAACAACGCCGGCGTCGGTGCCGAGGGCGATAGGAACTTTGTTTGCGACCGCGAGCTTGATCGCATGACGCACCGCCGCAGCAGCAGCTAACGCCTTCTCGGCACGCAGTCCTTTCAACACGCCTGTCTTCGCTGCACGCTCGACCGCCTCTGCCGCTGATAACGTCGGCACGAGAAACGTACCGTGCTGCTTCATCATGCGTGCGCCCTCCTCGTCGAGAAAAGAGCCGTGCTCGATCGAGGAGACTCCAGCGCGCACGGCGATCTTGATCCCTTCGGTGCCATGCGCGTGTGCAGCCACTTTCCGCTCCAGCTTGGTCGCCTCGTCGACCATCGCTTTCAACTCTTCAAACGTGTACTGCGTCGCCCCGACTGCATCGCCTTCCGACAACACGCCACCCGTGGCGCAAGTCTTGATCACGTCGGCGCCGTACTTGATCTGGTAGCGAACCGCGGCACGAATCTGATCCGGTCCATCGGCGACGCCCTCTTCGATTCCCGGATCGAACAGTCCCGGACGAAAACCATTTTCATCGCAGTGGCCGCCGCGCATGCCGAGTGCATGACCTGCGCTCATCATTCGTGGTCCAACTGTCCAGCCTTCGTCGATGGCCTTTCGCAAAGCCATGTCGTCAAACTTTCCCTCCGCGCCGACATTGCGCACGCTCGTAAAGCCCGCCATCAAAGTCGCGCGCGCATGCGCCACACTCAGAATCGCCGCAAACGATTCAAAATCTCTGACTGCCGCATTGTCACCGGCGGGATCGCCCAACACGCGTCCAATCAAATGCGTGTGAGCATCGATGAAGCCCGGCATCAGAGTGACGTCGCCAAGATCGATCATCCTGGCATTTGCGGGAGCCGTTACGCTGCCTGCTGTTCCAACAGCCGTAATCGTGTTGTCAGTGACGACTATAACGGCGTTGTTTATCGGCGCACCGCCGGTTCCATCGATTAGACGTGCAGCTTTCAACACGACCACGTCTTTGCCAACGGGAGGCTCAGGCGTGATCCGTGTGGACGAGGTTTGAGCTATCGCTGACAAGCACAGCGATTGGACCAGACACAATACAACGCAGACGGGTTTGAAGTTTTTCAAAGTTGCTCCTCTGACTAGTTGTTGCTCAACTTCAGCAGGAAACCGCAATGTGGGTACCAAACGCGGCATTCACGTACGCGAGAAAGCCTTGCGCGGAAACCGTGTCGAGCCGGTAGTCGACGTTGGTCGAACGACAGACTGAATCGCCCGTGATCGTGATCGCGGCGATCAGTTGCTTACCATTCAGTGTCATGAAGTTCGGGCCACCTGAATCTCCAAAACACGTGCCGCCGTTTCCGGTCGAGTTGTTCTGCGATAGACGGATATAGCCGCCATTGAGCGAGTTGAAGCTGGAGAACGAGAACATGCGCGGGATCGGATTCACGTCCTGGAAGAACGGCACACCGCCACCAACGACTCGGTTTTGCAATCCATAACCAGCGTTGGTAAACATCGCGGTCTTGAGTCCGTTTTGAGCGGCGAGCTGGTCCAGTAACCCGCAAGCCGGAAGCGTGGCCGGGGTGACTCCTCGAACACTGTTATTCAGAATCAACGCGCCGATATCTCCGGAATCGCTCTGGCTCTGGTTGTAATTCGGATTTGTCACCACATGAGCGACTGACAACAACTGCGTCTTGTTGCTGGTGAGTGCACCGAACGGGATCGACTGGTCAAGACTGACATACGCAACGAACCCTTCCGGGGCGAGGTCACGCGTGAAAAAATCCGTGCAATGACTCGCGGTGAGAAAAACGTTGTCAGTGATCATCGTGCCCGAGCAGATCGGAAAGATCTGACCGGTCGTGGGTGATTTGACGATGAATGCGCCGGTATTGCTGAAGGTGTTGTTTGTGTCAACGAAACCGTACGTGATGGCTGAGGCTTTCGGGGTCAGTAACAGTGATGCGGTAATCAAGCTCACCGTCAGTGCCACAAAACAGATCAATCGTTTCATTTGAGGGTCTCCTTGTTCGTTGTGAATTGCTGCTGTGGAATGGCCGGGACGGGAGGATTCTACCTCTATGTCACGACAGTCTCAAAGTTGCCCGGACGAGGGACAATGCGATAGGCTGCCTCTCCCATGCCTATCAACCGACGCCAGTTCAACTATGCGCTGATGGGTGGTCTACTTGCGCTGCCCCTTCGTGGAATTCCATTGCAGCCGGGGCTCGCGGTCAACGGCAAACGCATCGTGGACCACATTCTCGCGCTGGCGGAGTTTGGTAAGAACCCGCAGGGCGGTGTGAGCCGCGTCGCCTACAGTGATGCCGACAAACAAGGGCGCGAATACGTGCTCGGTCTCATGCGCGCCGCCAAGCTCGACGTCACGATCGATGCGGCCGGCAATCTGATCGGGCGTCGTGCCGGCAGCGTTACCGGCCTTGCGCCTTTGCTGATGGGATCGCATGTCGATAGCGTTCCTGAAGGCGGTAATTACGATGGCGTCGTCGGCTCGATGGGCGCGATCGAAGTCGCACAAACGCTGACTGAAAACAATGTGACGACGCGTCATCCGCTTGAAGTCGTGATCTTTCAGAACGAGGAAGGTGGACTGATCGGCAGTCGCGCGATGGACGGTGAGTTGACTGAGAAAGAGCTCGAGCTTGTGAGTCGCAGCGGGAAGACGATCCGCGATGGCATCAAGTTCATTGGCGGAGATCCCGCGAAGCTTGCTGACGTTCGACGTCGCAAGGGTGAAATTGCAGCGTATCTCGAGTTGCACATCGAGCAGGGCGGAATTCTCGATAGCGAGAAGATAAATATCGGTGTGGTTGAAGGCATCGTTGGTATTAACTGGTGGGACGTCACGATCGAAGGATTTGCAAATCACGCCGGCACGACGGCGATGAACAATCGTCAGGATGCACTGCTGGCTGGAGCGAAGTTTATCGAAGCTGTGAATCGGGTAGTGCGGAGTGTTCCGGGGCGGCAAGTGGGCACCGTCGGCAGAATCAATGCGCTGCCGGGCGCGCCAAACGTGATACCCGGCAAGGTAGTTATGAGTCTCGAGCTGCGCGATCTCGACGCAGCGAAGATCAATATGCTGTTCGAAAAGATCCAGGCCGAAGCTCAAAAGATCGCTTCCGAAAGTAAGACTAAATTCGACTTCAAAGAGATCAACGTCAACATTCCTGCTCCGACAGATCCGAAGATCCGTTCGTTAATCACGGAAGCCGCACGCGATCTAAAACTAACAACCAAACTGATGCCTTCGGGTGCCGGACACGATGCGCAAGACATGGCCCGACTTGGTCCGGTCGGCATGATCTTTATCCCGAGCGTTGGCGGCATCAGCCACTCGCCCCGTGAATTCTCTCACCCCGAAGACATCGCCAATGGCGCGAATGTGTTGCTTCACACACTGCTCGAGTTGGACCGAGAATAGCCACAAAAGGCACAAAAAGCACAAAACAGAAGTGAATACATTTTGTGCTTTTTGTGCCTTTTGTGGCTAAAACTATTCGTATCGGAGCGCAATGATCGGGTTCACTCTTGTGGCGCGGCGGGCGGGTATGTAGCTCGCTAGCGCAGCAACAACGATGAGTAATACGGATATCAACGTGAACGTCGCCGGATCAGTCGCAGTAACTCCAAAGAGCAACGTCGACATCACACGCGTCAACGCAAACGCTGCAATCAAACCAATCACAAGCCCGGCGAGCACAAGCTTCATCCCGTATCCGACCGCGAGTTTGAGCACAGCGCCGGTCTGGGCCCCGAGCGCCATACGAATTCCGATCTCGTGTGTGCGTTGGGCCACTGAATAACTCATTACACCGTAAATCCCAACACCCGCCAACACCAGTGCCACAGCAGCGAAGATCGCGAGCAACAACATGCTAAACCGTTGGCGCGCAATTGAGTCGGCAAGGATCTCTTCCATCGTCTGAATGTTTGAGACTGGCTGGTCCTTGTCGATTTCCCACACAGCCTTTCGCACAGTCGCGGCCATACTCGCCGGATCGACATCCGTCTTCACCACCAGATCGCGCGAATCAAAAAAGCCCACCTGCCGGTAAGTCAGATACATCTGCGGCTTCGGCTCAGCGTTGAGTTCAAACTGCCGCACGTCTTTCACCACGCCAACAACCTGAACCCAATCTTCAGGCGTCCTGATCCTGCCGATGGCTATGCGTTTGCCGACAGCATCTTCACCGGGCCAGAAGCGACGCGCCATCGTCTCGCTGATTACAACGACATTCGGAGTCGTCTCAGTGTCTTGCTCGGTGAGTTGTCGTCCTCGCAAGAGCGGAATGCTCATCGTGTCGAAGTAACCAGGGCTGATCATTCTTGTTACTACAATCAACTCCTGTCCCGGCGGCCGGGCGGGTCTGCCTTCGATGCCGATCGAGATCGAATTTCCCTGTCGATACAGCGGCAGGTTTGAAGTAACTGCTGCGGATCTAACACCAGCCAGCGATTGAACGCGGTTGATTAAGTCCGTATAGAACGCGGAGCGACGCTCCATCTCTTCATACTTCGGCTCCGGAAGCACGATCTTCATCGTCAAAAGATTGTCTGCACGAAAGCCTGGATCGACATTTCGCAAACGTAGAAAACTATTGATCAGCAGCCCCGCCCCGATTAGCAGCACGAGCGAGATCGCGACTTCTGCCATCACGAGTAATCCGCGCAGTCGTTTGCCGCCGCCGCCAGTTGCAGCATCGCGGCCACCCTCTTTCAAAGTCTCAGCCTGATTGAAACGCGCAGCCTGCATCGCGGGTGCAAGGCCAAAGATCAAACCCGTCGCAACTGAAACAAGAAACGTGAAGCCTAGGACCTTCAAGTCGATCGAGATGTCGCGCGCTTGCGAGATTTCCTCGGGAATGAAAGCCTTCAACAGGACCAGCCCGCCGTAAGCGACCGCAAGACCGACAAGGCCACCCAAACTCGACAGCAACACACTCTCGGTCAGGAACTGTCGTATCAATCGCCAGCGTCTCGCGCCGAGTGCTACACGCACTGCGATCTCTTTTTGTCGCACCGCGGCTCGCGCGAGTAGAAGGTTCGCGACATTCGCGCATGCGATCAGCAGCACGAGTCCGACTGCGCCCAGCAAGACCAGCAACGCGGGTTTGATGTCGCCAACGAGATGTTCGTGTAGTGGCTGGACGGCGGCGCCGAGCTCCGCGTTTGATTGCGGGTATTGCTGTTGTAAACGCGCTGCGATCGTGCTCATGTCGCTTTGCGCCTGGGCCAGTGAGACAGCGGATTTGAGTCGCGCGAGGACTTGTAGATAGTGCCGGTTGCGGTTTCCTGCTTCCTGCTGAGTAAGCGCCATGGGCACCCACGCCTGATCGTCACTCGAAGGAAACTGAAACCGCGCCGGCATCACGCCAACGACAACATGACTTTCGCCGTTGAGCGTTAAAGCTTTTCCGACGATGCCGGGATCACCACCGAATCGTCGTTGCCACAATGCGTAACTCAACAGGACCACACGTTGTGCGCCCGGCTGATCTTCTGCCGCCGTGAACACACGGCCCAGCTGCGGCTCGACTCCGAGGAGTGGAAACAAGCTCGCCGAAACGCGCCGGCCCTCGAGGCGTTCGGGATCGCCCGCGCCAGTGAGGTTGAAACTCGTATCACTGATTGCAGCCATGCCTTCGAAGACCTGGTTTTGATCGCGCCAGTCGACGAAGTTTGCAGCGGCTGGCGTGTCGCGCGGGTACCCGTGTCGGGTCGCGTCTTCCCAGACCATCACGAGCCGCTCGGGATCTTTGTAAGGCAATGGGCGCAGCAGGACGGTGTTCACAACGCTGAAGATCGCGGTGTTTGCGCCGATCCCCAATGCGAGAGCGATGACGGCAACGATCGTGAAGCCGGGATTCTTGCGTTGCAGGCGCGCGGCATAACGCAGGTCGTGCATCAGATCGGCTACGAAGTTTGAGTTCGTTGAACCACCAGCCACGGGTGATTCTTTGAATGATGTTTGAGATCGTCGCATTTCTTTTTGCAGTAAATCGTCGGTGGCGAGTTCCTGGAGCGCTGCGTTGTTGGCTTCGGCTTCAGTCGCACCACTTTTGAGTGATCGTTGGTACACGTCTTCGAGGTGCTGGGCCAACTCCTCGACTACCTCCGCCTCATGCGCCGGTTCGAGATGGACGCGCGCCAATCGCCTGCGAACTTCGTTTCCCCAATCAGGCATGTTCAATTCCCGTGATGCGGTTGATTGCCTCGACAAACTCTCGCCAACTGTGACGTTGCGCAGCCAGCACTTTCTTGCCTTCGGCAGTCAAGCGGTAATAACGTCGCCGTCGCTGACCCGCCTTCTCAACCCAACGCCCCTGAATCCAACCACGCTTTTCGAGTCTATAAAGCAGCGGATAAAGCGATGCCACGTTAAAACGCAACCGTCCCTTAGACCTCTGCTCAATCAAATTCCCGATGTCGTATCCATGCCGGGGCTGATCCTCGACGAGCGACAGAATCAACAACTCCGCACTCCCCTTCTTCAACTCCCGGTCCAGCATCTGCGAAAGCTTATATGGCATAGCGATATATTATTGAGATGTATATGAGGCGTCAACTTTGGAATTTTCGTGCGCGGGCTACGAATTTAGCCACAAAAAGGCACATAAGACACAAAGAATACTTTTGTGCTTTATGTGCCTCTTTGTGGCAACAAATTTTCAGACAGACTACTTACACTTGCTGTAGCCGCAGTCACGGCAGAAGTCGCAGCCGCTGGCGTGTTCGAGTTGGCCGTGGCATTCGGGGCAGATGCCGATCATGTTGGACATGATGGCGCCGGTGACGGGCTTCTGTTGGGGGTGATGTTGTTTGGTGGCGACGGCGCGGGCCGAGTCGGGTAGATCCTGGACGCGGCGCACCGTGATCATGATGCATTCTGCAACCGCCTGTTCCGGTGAAGTAAGCAGGCGCTCGTTGAACCACACAGCGTGAGTGCCGGTAACTTTATTCAAACTGTACGCGACTTCCGCAGCGTCAAATCCTCCACGTAGCATCTTCGACGCCAACAGTCCCACGCCGCCACTGATTGGACCAGTAGCGAAGACTTCCTGAATCATCTTGCCGTCGTGATTGACCGTGACATAGAGGTTTTGGCCGTCGAACGGAATCTGCCACGTCGCACCACGAAGCTCGCGTGGACGCTCGATCCGAATCGCAGTCACTGCCGGCACTTTGATCGTTTCCGAGTGCTCGCGCTCGATGGCTTCCTGACGCGCATGCGCATCGTCAGCCGCAGTCGCTTCCGCCGCACTCACTTCTTCCAACGGCTCGACCACTGCTTCCGGATTACACGCGACTTCACCTTTCGGCTCTTCAGCCTTCATCGACGTCAACACCTGATTATCACGCGAACCATCACGATAGTAACTCACTGCCTTGCAACCAAGCTGGCGGCCGAGACGATAAAGCGCGTCGACTGACTCCACCGTGTCGTTCACCGCGCCATTGCACGTCTTCGACACACTATTATCGACGTTGCGCTGAGCAGCCGCGAGCACATGAACGTGCTGCTCAGCGCTTATGTTCATCGCCGAGATAAAGTGCGACGGCAACTCATGTTCGTGTTCCACGACGTAAGCTGCAGCCGCATCTATCGATTCCTGATCGCATTGGTCCACGTCAATTCCGAGCGCCTGGGCCGCGAGCGTATGCACGTACGTGCGCGTGCCGAGCGTGTCTTTGCGAACGTAGGCCCACGAGAAGTTTGGCTCGATACCCGACGAAGTCTCAGCAACGAGCGAGATTGTTCCCGTCGGCGCGATCGTAGTCACTTCATAGTTACGCGGCGTGAGCGGAATGTCTTTCGGAATTCCGATCTGGTTGTAGAGAAACTCCGAATACGCTTCGCGATTTGGCTCAAACTCCGGAAACGCGCCCTTCTCAGCGCCGAGCCGATTGCTCTCCATCCAAGACTCGCGACGCACAAAGCCCATCACTTCATCCATAAAATCGATCGAAGCCGGCGAGCCATATGTGATGTTCAGATTCAGACAGAGATCCGCGAAGCCCATGATGCCCAGGCCAACAGGACGAGTGCGATGGACCACATCGTTAATCTCCGGCAACGGCCACGCACAAACGTCGATCACGTTATCGAGAAAACGCGTGCACAGGTGCGTCACTTCCCGCAGGCGATCCCAATCGACTCGTTTCTGCGGATCGTAAAACTTCGCGAGGTCGATCGAACCGAGATTGCACGAGTTAGAGAAATGGAGAAACTGCTCGCCACAGGGATTACACGAGTAGATCGGCCCCATCGACTTCATCATGTGGTTATGACGATTCACTTCGTCGATGAACGCAATTCCCGGCTCAGCATACTTGTGAGCACTCGCGACGATCCGGTTCCAGATGTCTGGAGCGAAGATCATTCCCGGCCGCGGCGCTTCTTCGATCGTGCAGCTCGAAAGATCGGCGGAGAGAAATGCCTGTCGATCGCAGAAAGTTACTAATGATCCATCAGAAGTACGATAAACAACATATTCACCGTCACGAACCGGGTCGTGAATCGGCTCATTCCACGGCTCGCCGTTGAACTCCAACTGGAACCACTCATTGTTATCCACCGCTTTCAAAAACTTGTCAGTGACGTTTACTGAAATGTTGAAGTTGGTTAGCGAGTGCTGATCGTTCTTGGCATGAATGAAGCGCAGGACGTCAGGATGTGTAACGCGCATCATGCCCATATTCGCGCCGCGTCGCACGCCACCCTGCTTCACAACATCCGTCACCTGGTTGACGATGTTCATGAACGACACTGGACCAGAGGCAACACCGGACGCCGAGCTCACCATCGCGCCGTGCGGGCGGAGGAATTCATACGTCATGCCCGTGCCACCACCGGTCTGGTGAATGGTGGCGGCAGCCTTAGCGTGCTCCATGATTCCCGTGAGCGAATCCGGCACTTCCAGCACGAAACACGCGGCGAGCTGCCCGTTCGTTTTACCGGCGTTGACCAGACACGGCGTGTTCGGGATGAACTCGCGGGCGAGCATCACTTCGCTCATGGCGGCAAAGAACTTGTCACGTTTTTCGCCGGTTTCGGCCATGGAAACGGCCCCGACGACACGGCGCACAATATCCGACCACTCCTCGAGCGGACGCCCCTTCAAATCCTTCAGCGAATACCGCTTGCTAACGACTTTTCTGGCATTGATTCCAAGCTGCTGGGACTTTCGACGTGGGGAAACAGCGGCCTTGTTTCCTGTTGTTTTGCCGATAGCTGCGCTCATTATCTCTGCCTTTCGAAAATAGTTGTCCCGGGCGTATTTCTACGCACGTTTTTAAGTTAGATGTGGCTTGGATACTCTGGTTGGCTCTCACTTACGAGCGGAGCGGAATATACTCCTTTGAGGGCGAGGTGTCAATATCTTGTGGTGATCTTTTTGGACAACACCATTTGTAGCCACGGATAACGCGGATTAAAAACGCGGATTTGCTATTTACCTGTTCCGGTGTTGGATAGAAGAAGCTGGTAATTGCCGATATCGCGGTTGTGACTGTCGAGAGCGGCGAAGGTGTCTGACGTCTCTTCGAGCATCTGCTTGGTCATGGCGATCGAGTCGCTGAGCTGCTCGAAATCGAGCGAAGAGACACGTTCCGGAGTCGGTAGAGTAACTACTTGGTCATTTACAAGGCCGAAGAAGTTTTCGATCGACTGTAGCTGACCTTCCACGAGCTTCACCGATCGCTCGATGTCGATGAACGCAGCCACACGGCGTTTGAGGATTTGGACGTTGGCCTGTTGGATACGTCGCTCTTTATCGTCTTTCGCCGCTTCAACCGATCGCTCGGCCTGGACCAACTGGTTCTGCACTGCCTGGCGATTGATCGAACGCAGGTGATGTTTGCGCCGACGATACACGTCGAGAAGATCGACGAAGTCTTCCCAGCGCTGATCGAGACTCTGGATATTGTGAGGAATCTGTTTAGAGCCGGTGAACTTTTTATAGTTCGAATAGATCTGGTTCTTCATCCAGCGCAAGTATTCGACTGCTTCGCGCTCGCGCGGATCGAATAACTTGATCTGCGCTTCGCGTTGCTGCTCGCGCAACTTTAGTAAGCGCTGCTTTTCTCTTTTATCAACCAGACGACGATAAATATTACTTGCGGGCACGGTTGCCAAATAAACTGTCTCCGTAGCTAACGCGGCCACCAGGGGTGTAACGTCCTGCACATACGCTGCGGCCACTGCAAACCCGGCCATCCCCCAAAAGTTTATGGGCTCTTTGAACGCTTCTTTCAGATACTTCAGGTCGATCTTAGGGAATTCCATATGTAAGGCCACGGACTACATTGATTACGGCTGATTACTCGTCTGACACTAATGCGACCACTAATGCGGCTGGCCGCCAGTCCCGTTCTGACCACCAGTCGACGTCGTTTCACCTTCAGCGGGAAGAGCCTGCGGTGTCGGCGCACTTGATCCGCTGCCCAACAATCCCATGTCGCGTTTGTAAGCGAGCAGCTTGTCCGCCAACTGCATGTCCAACGCCTCACGCTCAATTTCCTGCATTTGCGTATCGACGGATGCGGAGCCCAGTTGCATCTTGGCTTCCGCTGCTGCTGCACGGCGGTCGATCTTGTCGCGCATCTCGTTGAACGTCGATGCGTCGTCGCCAAGCTGGAACGACTCCATGGTCTGCGCGAGCTGTTCCTGAAGTTTTGCCTGCTTCGACTGGTTTATCAACTGCATCGCCTCGGCAGTGCGGCGCTGCATCTGAAGCACGTAATTATCGCGTGCTTTAAGTGCCTGTTTCGATGCGAGGTTCGCGTGCTCCAGTTGCTGCGACGTTTTTTGCAGATCGAGCTGCGCCTGCTGCAGTTGACCGATGT
>Ga0134121_10001493_pt1 | contig 21980 bp, 21 predicted proteins | sample KB301_FD_96463 | JGI IMG/M metagenome (GOLD analysis project Ga0134121, IMG submission 96463) | Terrestrial soil microbial communities without Nitrogen fertilizer from Kellogg Biological Station, Michigan, USA - KB3-0-1 | ecosystem: Environmental > Terrestrial > Soil > Unclassified ... | reverse complement strand
TGCCGAAGGTTCAAAATACCAATGGCGATTTAACTTGCAGCCAGGTTTATGATGATGCAACGAATGTTGGCGTTGGAACCACAACTCCGCAAAACAAACTGGACGTCGAAGGAGGCCTTGCTGTGGGCGCGCCCTATTCAGGAAGTTTTGCGGCTCCCTCCCAGGGTGCAATTATTTATGGCCAGACTGGAATCGGGACAAATGCTCCTGATCCGGTTGCGAAACTGCAGGTCGAAGGAAATATTTATTGCCGGTGGGGCTCTTATTTTACAAATGATGCGTGGGGAACAGTTTTGAGATTTTTGAGCAACACAGGAAATGCCAGCAGCAACACTGTGAACCTGGGGCACTATGCAGGATTAAATAATCCCGCCAACCCAGGAACGAATAATAGTTCCAATTGTGTATTTGTCGGGCAAAGGGCCGGCAGCCTGACGAACGGCTCCGATCGCTGTACTTTTGTTGGCTCTGCGGCCGGTGCAAATTATAACTCTACAAACGGTACGGCAGACAATACTTATATCGGGTTCTTTGCGGGGCTTTCGGATAACAGGGGTAACAGAAATACATTCGTAGGTTCAGATGCCGGAGAAGTTTTAACCGGCGGCGGCAGCAACAATACCATGGTAGGCGCCTTCTCAGGAAATAATTTTACTTCAGGAACTGACAATGTATTTGTAGGCGACCAGGCGGGAAGACTTCCATCGGGAGACGCCAATACTTACCTCGGGAGGTTTACCAATAGTTTCGGGAATGTCGCCTTGCGAAATTCAGTTGCGCTGGGTTGTTCGACCAGCGTTTGTGAAAGCAACACGATGCGGTTTGGAGACGGAAGTGTAATCCGTTGGGGTTTTGGCAGGTGTGCGGAAAATGGTACTACCATTGGAACGCATGATGATGCATTCACCATTTCCGGTAACGGAGGCGCTTATCACCTCGACAGGGCAGGAGCCGGCTGGTCTTTTGCTTCTGACAGGGAATTGAAAGAAAATTTTGAGGAGGTCAGCCTGGATAAAATTCTGGAAAATATTGATGACTTGCCGGTATCGAAATGGAATTACAAAGCTGACGCTAACGCAAAGCTTCATATCGGCCCGATGGCACAGGATTTTCAAAAAATATTTCAGCTCAATGATGACGACAAATCTATCTATACCGTTGATGCATTCGGCGTTGCCATCGCTGGAATAAAGGCATTGATTAAAAAGTCAGATGCACAGGAAACAATTGTCCAGGAGCTTACACAAACCGTTGCCCATCTCAATGCAAGGGTTGATGAACTGGAATCCGCACTGACGCAGTGTTGCTCTTCTTTTGAAGAACAAAATGCGCGCGCCGCGGGCGGCGACCGTGCAGTGCTCGAGCAAAACATCCCGAACCCATTCAATGCAAATACCGTCATCGGATATTACCTTCCTTCAACGGTAAAGAATGCGGCGATCAATGTTTATACAATCGACGGGCAGAACCTCCAACAGTTCAATTCGCTTGTGAACGGAAAGGGATCCGTAACGATCAGCAGTGGCGTCCTCGCGCCGGGTGCTTACCTCTATAACCTCGTTGCAGATGGCAAACAAATAGACAGTAAGTGGATGATCGTCACGAAGTAAAAGTTAGTCTTCTCTCTTTATGATGGAAAGCGCTGTTCACCCGGCGCTTTCTATTTTTACGACAATAATTATTTCAGTGCCTTTTCCGGGTGAAGAAATGATGGAAAGGTCTGCGCCGATGGAAGCCGCTCTCTTTTTAAGATTTGAAATGCCGTTGCCTGAATTCAAATGTACAGAAGTTGAAAAACCTACGCCGTTATCGCTTAAAGAAATGATCAGTGTGTTGCCTGAATAATTGAAACCAAGCGAGATATCGGAAGCATGTCCATGCCTGATGGCGTTATTCAGGGCTTCTTTCAGGATGAGAAAAATATTTCTTCTCAGCGACGCGCCGACCCTTGCCGGTGGAATCTCTTCTGATTTTGAAACGCGAAACGTAAGGTTGTTCAACTCGCTTTGCTTGGCAACAAACCGGCTGATATAAGCGGTAAGATTCGGCAGGTAATCATACGCAGGATTCATCGCCCAGATGATCTGGCTGAGTTTGTCGATGAGGTCTGAGGCCCTGCCGCCGATTTTTTCCAACTCCTGCCTGTTCACTTCATTTTGCTGAACCATCCTTTGAGTTGTCAGCACAAGATTCGTCAGGTCAGTGCCCAGGTCGTCATGCATATCAGCTGCAATGCGGTGACGCTCTTCCTCTATGGATTTTACGCGCTCCAACTCATGCTGTTGAATTAAATATTTGCGCTTGAAGCGCTCGCGGAAAATGACGTACGCTCCGAGGATCGTCAGCGAAGTGAGAAGGCTCTTGAACCACCAGGTTTTCCACCACGGTTCATGGATGGTGAATTCCAGCCTGACGGGTGAAGTACTGGAAATTCCAGCGGCGTTTTGCGCCAGGCATTCAAAGGTATAATTGCCGGGCGTGAGCGAGCTGAAATTAATTTCACGCTGAAGGGTGTTCCGCCATTTTCTGTCGTCTGGCAGCAGGCGGTATAAATAAGTGATGTGTCCCATCGAACGGGGAGAGATGCCAGTATACTTAATAGAAATATTATTCTGAAAATAGCTCAGGTCAAACCCCGGGCCGGGTTCCGCACTTTTATTATTAATGATGACCTCGTTGATTGAGATGTCAGGGGCAATTTCGATGTAGTTAATTTTGACAGGATTAAAATAAAACAGGCCATCTTCTGTGCCGGCGTAAATATTGTCGTCCAGTCGTGCGATGGAAGTTACCTTGTTTAGAAAATATCCTTCGTTGGAAGAATAATTTGTAACCTGGTACTTGTGCGCGTCGGACGGATTAAAACTGATCCTGGTAATGCCGTTATTGGTGGCGGCATAAATCACGGACCCTTCTGCAAGAATATCCTGTATGCAATTGTCAGGAATTCCATTTGATGCGTTGATGAAAAAAAAATTTTCTCCTGAAAGCACCACGATCCCCTGGCCGCGGGTGCCGGCAATAATGATGTCATTGTTTATTTTTTCAAGACAGGTGAAGCGAATGGTATTCAGCGTGTCCTGTTCATGAACTTTATATAATGTGTCGTCCAGGTGAATATGGTAAAGGCCGTCAATGGTGGCGGCCAGCATCAGGTTATTTTCAAGAGGAAGAATGTCAAACACGCGCAGCGCACCCCGCGCCAAGGTGAGCTTTTCAAATTTCAATTGATCAGGCTTGAAGTAGAAAAGGTAATCTGAATTTCCACCCCAGATCCGCTTGTCGGCATCCGTTCTTAAAAAAATGGCAGGTGCAGAATTGTCTGCGAGTATCACTTTCTTGTTTTTTATGATCAGCGTGTTAATGAAGGACCCCACAATGAGCAAACCTGTCTGGTCATTGTATGCAAGTGAAAGAACAGTTTTACTGGCAGATTGCATTTCAATCGGATACCTCGTATATGTCTCGTTATTCCATTCATACAAACGGCCATTGTTGGTTCCGAAAAAAATTTTTCCGGGTATGGAGATAACCCTTGTAACCGATTTTTCAAGGCTCATGGAACTAAAAGCCACTTCATAAATGTTCGGGTTCGGAAGATAATAGACACCGTGCTCAAGGGTAGTTGCCCAAAGACCTCCTTCCCTGTCAATAATGACGTCAGTCACTGACAAACCATCAAGGTATTTTACGGGTGCTCCTGAGAAGGGATCATGGTCATATACTTCCAGCCCGGATTTGATGACGCCGAGGTAGAATTTTCCGTGTATGGATTTCATGCACGAAATCATGTATGGCCTGGTACTGAAAGTGACCTTGTTTTCTTTGCTGACATGGTACAATGAATTCATCACGGCTACATAGTACATATCTTTTGTAACGAACGTTCGAACCGACATTGTTCTGGGAGTGATATTAACGGGAGGGAGGGAATTATTTAGATATAAATTAATATCCGACCGGGGATCAAGTCCTGAGTTCTTATAGAAAAAAAGGTGTTCCGCATCCATCTGTTTAAAGAAGCAGGATGTTCCGGAATCTTTTGTTTCCGGAAGGATGTGTTCGATTTCTTTTTCAGTAATCCTGAAGTAGCCGCTGCTATTGTTTACGGAATAATATAAAGTGTCCCCATTCGAAGTATAAAAACTTGATGGAATAGGGGATGCAATTCTTTTCCGCAATTCTGCATTCATCGGGATCGTAAATATTTTTTCTTTATCGATACAGCCGATCGAAGCGCCAAAAGTATTGAACCATATTTTTCCCTTTTTATCCATGAATAAGTTGAGTACAGAATTTTCGGGCATTCCATCCGCCACACCGTAATTCTGAAATGAATAACCATCGTACCTGCTTAAACCAAAGTCGGTGGCGATCCAGATATAACCTTCCGGATCCTGCATCACCCGGTGCGCTTCATTACCTGCCAGGCCGTTGCGCGTAGTAAAATTTATAAATACAGGAGCTCCTTGTTCGGCTTTGCCCGAAAAGACAATGGTGAATAGAAATAGGAAAGAGCAAATGTGACGTTGCATTACGCAAAGCATTTTTCTAAATCTACTGCAAACAAAGCAATTAATAACATACTATGAAAAAGCGGAGTGGTTCTGTTGGTTTTCGCCGGCTTCGCGGGGAGATTGCGGTTTTGTACATTCCAAAAGGCTTGCGACATTAGTGCCCGCCCAGGTTCCCTGTGCTGAAGATGCGAAGAACCCATCTTGCGATTTGCTAAACAGCGATGACAACGAAGAAATTTATAAACCAATAACTCAATGCAGCATTTCCAGGTTTTCCGCCTTTTACTTTTCCTGTTCCTGTTTTTACATGTGGCGGAAATAAAATCACAGCCGTTACCGTCACAGCTCCGCCTCAACCAACAATGTCCCGACAGCTTCATTGTGGAGTTCACAACAACGAAAGGAAATTTTTCCATTATTGCCCACCGCGATTGGTCGCCTCTTGCCTGTGACCGGTTGTTCCTTCTTGTGAAAAACAATTGGTACAGCAATACGGTGATCTACCGCGTGGCCCCGACCCGCAGCTACAAGGGAGGCAAAATTGTTCAGTTTGGCGTCAGCAACAATCCCCCTGCCAATTATGCCTGGCGGGATGCCGGGATAAAGGACGAGCCGGTAGTGCATCCACATGAATGGGGTGCAGTTTGTTTTGCGCGCGACAGCGTCAATTCACGCACTACCGATATTGCTATTTCATTGGCCCCGGGAACACAACTTGACACAGTGAACTACAGGGGAGTCATTGGATTCCCTAAGTTTGCATTGGTCACCGACGGAATGAAAGTCTTGCAATCATTTAACGGAGCATACGGAAACAGTATTGTTGATTTACCTGACGACTCCCTGTTTCTGGGACGATCGTTTTTCGATCGTAAGTTTCCCGGACTGGACAGAATTATTTCCGCATCAGTTATTAAATCGTGGACGGGAGGAAAAGAGAATTAAATAGGTTTTGATGAAATGCCCGGCAGGTCCGGTAATGACTTTGTGCAAAATAAAAACCCCGCGCCCTTGAGAGGCACGGGGAAACCACAATTGACTAATGAAATCGGAAGTAATTATTTTTGCAAACTGATGATGGTACTTTAACGCTTCGGGGTGAATTGTTGTTTGTCGCGGCCGGTTGGAATGATGTGTAGCTGTTATAACTACGGTGTCGCGGTACTTTTCGATGAAGGAAACCAGCAGGATAATGGCCGGAGAGAAGTAATAGTGTTGAATAGCATTCCGGTCTGCAGCGCCGGCCATTATTTTGATCCTGTTGGTATTTTTATTTTATGAAATGTTTTCACGGGGAAGCTGATTTTCCCCGGTGACATGAAATGCATAATTGTGCTTTATGTAATCAAGCTTCGCTTTATTGAGTGGTTTACATACATAATGACGCACATATTTATTTTTCCTGGCCCTTTCTAAATCGTAAGGATCCATTGATGAAGATAACATTGCAAGACGACAATTTTCTTTAATGGATGGAGCCAGCAGATCAAAATTCTTCAGGAATTCAAATCCGTCAAATTGCGGCATGTTGATGTCAAGGAAAATAACCTGGGGCAACGATTTCGGATGCGCTGCATTTCGCGACAGGTAAGCCAATGCTTCAGTTGCAGAGTTCATTGAGACAACGTTTCCTGCAAATCCTGTTTTAAGGATCACCTGTTCAGCGATGAACCTGTCGATTGTAGTATCGTCTATCACCATTGTATTTTCAACGTGCGACAGGAGTGAAGTGCTAACCATGGATCAAGTATTTTAAATTGTCAATGATAAATACCAGGCTCCCGGATTTAACAGCATCCTTGTGAATTTCCAGGCATAAAGCCGAAAATGAAAGCATGTAAGCAAGCGCCAGCCATCCCAGCAAAAGTTGCCTGCAGAGAATTGCATTGTTTGAAATTTCAGGCGATTGCATATTCTTTTTCATTTAACAGGTGATTTAGCGTTAGCGGAATCATTTCAAACTCAACTGCTTTTTCATAGAAATAGTCAGCTCCAAGTTTCATACAGTACCTCTTGAACAAAGGCTTCGCATAATTTGAAAATACGATCACTTTTATGTGGGGATGTCTTGTTTTGATTGCATGAAGCAATGTTAATCCCATGCGCATGGGTAGATGGACGTCCAGGATGACGAGGTCAATATTTGTTAACTCAAGCATTAACAGGGTCTCTCCGTCAGTTCGCGCTTCACCTATTACAGTTGATCCAGAGAAATCGGCCAGCAGCTCCCTGATGCGCGGAGCAGCAAGCGGCGACTGGTCCGTAATAAGAACATTCAAACGTGATTTCATATTGAGTATTTTTAGTTTGTGGATCAAAGCAACGGTATTCCATGGCCTGATTAAATAGGACTTCATTGAAATTCATTGTAGCTGTTCTGACTACTTGAGAAGGTCACAGGAATTTTGAATGCAGGCGGTTTCCCTTTAAAATCGTCAAAAGTCAACATGTATACGTTTTTAATGACGACGATACCCGAAGTGAGATTCCCACCTTTGCATTATGCAGATTTTAAGTGCGGTTCATTTTCAATAAGCAATCTTAACTGTTCCGCATTCAGCGGCTTATTTAAAAATTTACTCACATACGGATTGTCGGCCGCACGCTTATGGTCCTCCGGATTTAATGATGTTGACAGCATCATAATGATACAGTTTCTCTTGATGCCGTCAGTAAATTTTTCATACTCTTTTAGGAAACCAAATCCATCCATTTCAGGCATCCTGATGTCCAGGAAAATGAGTTGAGGGAGTTCTTCTTTTTTTTCCCAAAGATCTTTCAGGTATGCCAGCGCAGCAGAGGCAGATTCCTGGGCGATTACTTCTTCAGCAAGCCCATATTTCACGATGTTACGTTCTGCAATGTAACGGTCAACATACGTGTCATCTACAATCATCACTTTTTTATAAAAAGATGGTCGCTTGTTATTTTGCATTTGAATATTTTTTTAAAGAAAATTTAATTTCCGTTGGGGATGCAAACCATGAAGGCAGTTCCTTTTCCCGGTTCTGACTCGACTTCAATTTTGCCGTCCAGCTTATCCACAATTTCTTTCACGAGGTATAACCCCAGGCCTGATCCGACAATGTTTTCAGAAACACGATAGAACATCTCAAAAATCTTTTTTTGATTCTCCGCACTGATGCCTATGCCGTTGTCCTTTACCACAATGCCTGTTTCTATGTCTGTCATATTCACTTGTATGTCCACATAAGGGTTTTGCACAACCGGGTTCTGGTACCGGATTGCATTCGAGACAAGATTGCTGAGCAAAACATTCAAGCGGCTTTTGTCTGATACAAACAATTTTTGATTGCTGACGCTGTATAGAATTTCTACCGGACGCTCATTATTGCTGCTCATATGTTTCAGGTTATTTGTAATATCCTCAAGCATTTCCGCGAAGTCAATACTTTGTTTTTTAACTTCCATCCGGGAATTGCGGGAGTATTGGAGAATGTCCTGGATAAAATCGTCAAGTTTTTTTATGCTGCCCTTGAGCAGGCTGAAATTTTTCAGCAGGAGCTCATCCTTGGTTTCTTCTTCAGAGATTTCTATAACGCCTTTCATGGAAGAAAGCGGTGCACGTAAATCATGGGACACGCTGTAAACAAATTTGTCCAGCTCATGATTGGCATGGAGGAGCGCTTCTTTTTGAACTTCGGCTTCATTCAGGCTCGCAATCCTGTAAGTTTGTTCAATGTTTTTTTCGCTGAACTTTTTGAATTGGTAGGCCCACAACCCTGAAATAAAAAAAATAGATGCAGCAAGCAATGCATGAATGCCAAAGGTTGACAGGCTCATATAGTCCAACTGTGTAAAATAAATTCCGTCAACCCTGACAAACTGCAGGTACGCAAACAGCGCATGATGTAATATGACAAGCAGCGTGATCGGGATCTGGAGCTTCCAGTTCTGGTAAGTTATCAGCATCGCACTTCCAACGAAGGCAATGAAATGCATTTCGAACAATCCATGCATTTGATAAATGTACTGTGCCATGAAAATACCCAGGATCAGGCTGGCTACATATTGATAAAGATTGGAATCCGGCAAGATTGATTTTACGGAGTAGTATGCAACCAATGAGAGTCCGCCCACGCCGATGGCAACGGACCACGTATCATAAAAAAAGGCAAGCAGGAGGCCGCAGATAAAGAAACCTGACAGGAAGTAATTCATGATCCTGTCCGATCTGTTCTTGATTTGCAAGGCAAATGCATCGACCTGTTGAATGTGATCCGGTCTTCTTGAACTGAATATTGTGTTTTTCATTTCGTTTTATCTCTTGCAGCTGCCTTCCGGATTAAGATCAGTTCATTGACAATTTAGAAGGCAGTAATGACGGCGCATAATCAACACGGATCAGATAGTCCCCATTCGTCAGCCTTTTTTCTAAGAGCTCGGTAAGGAACGGGTGCATATCGTCCAGCATACAAAGCGTCCGGCACGATACTATCCGCCCATATAAATCCATCACGGCCATTTGAATGATTTTTTCTCCCGACATTCCTGATAAATTAATAGACCCTGAATAAGAGGGACTTGGCACAAAGCTCAGGCTGAAACTTTTTTTCTCCCGTGAAAACCTGAACTTGGAAAATGTTCCCCATTGCTGTTTGATCGTGCCTGGTGCCGGTTCATGCGTTGCAAGGCAGTCGCTGTATTCAAGTTGCTCAAGAATTATATAGTGAGTGAAATCCGAATCCCTTTCATCCGCCTGCATGACCAGGTTAAATATGATATGTCGCGGCGATATCGCTATCATAAAATTCATCAACATTGTCGGCATGGCACCAACCTTTTCGATCCCCTGCCCAAGCACCCTGACATGGCTACTCATAATTATCAGCAGGCCTAGCGACAGTAATTTTTTCATTGATATTTTGGAACGGCTTTTCACCGCATCTTTGCTTTTGCTGGAAGGTGAATATTAAATGTCGTTCCGATTCCCGGCTCCGATTCTACTTCTATATTTCCATTCAGCTTTTCCACAATCTCCTTTACGATGTATAACCCCAGGCCTGAACCCACCGAAGTTTGTGATGCCCGGTAAAACATGTCGAAGATCCGCGGCTGGAATTCTTTGCAGATACCAATGCCGTTATCCTTCACCGTGATGTTTGTTTCAGTATCCGTCATATCGATCCTGATGCCTACCAGCGGATTATTTACTGTAGGGTTTTGATACCGCGCCGCGTTTGAAATGAGGTTATTGAGGACAACACTCATCCGTTCTTTATCACAGATAAAAATCTTTGCTTCATTTACATCCAGTGTGACATCAATTTTTCGGGCGCCGTTTAGATATTTCAGGTTCCCGGTAACTTCATTCAATAGCTCCTTAAAATTTATTTCTTCATTCCTGACTTCATATTTTGAATTGTATGAATAGTCAAGGATGTCACGAATAAAGCCATCCAGGCGCTTCACGCAGCTTTCAATCAGGTCCAGGTGACTGTCGATAACGGCATCATCGCTGTCTTCCCTTGCTAAATTAATGACGCCTAATATTGATGTAAGAGGAGCGCGCAGGTCGTGCGAAACACTGTATACAAACTTGTCAAGCTCCATATTACTCTTCACCAGTTCTGTATTCCTGGTACGAAGCAATTCTTCCGTCTGCTTTCGTTCTGTGATGTCTGATACAACGCCATCGATACGGATAAGCGTTCCCTGATCATCCAGGGTGGGCGTTATTTTGGTTTCAATCCAATGAATAGAATTGTCCCTGTGCCGGATCCTGGATTCATGCTGGATCGCTTTTCCTGTCCTCATCATTGCATCATTGGAATTGATAATGTCCCGGTCTTCTTCAAGCGTAAGTTCGTACCATAACATCGGGTTCTTAAAAAACTCGGCGGACTGATACCCATAAACTTTTTCGCACGCCGGCGACATTTGCAATAGCCTGTATGTAATCATGTCCATGGAAAAGAAAACTTCATCAATTTTTCCGAATAAAGTTTCCAGCTGGAAATGGGTACGGAGCAGCTCCTTTTCACTTTCCCTGAGCCCGTCTCTCATGGCAAGCAATGCCTTTCCAAGGGTATCTTCTTCACTCAATAGTTCATAATGCGCGCTGAAATCCCTTTTGCCTACTTTCAATGCAAACGTTTTCATGGCAGCAAGTTTTTCAGAAAGATTATTGACAGCCTTGATCATCTCACCCATCTCATTATTCTTCTCTTTCACGAATAGTTTTCTGATTACGCCCTTCCCCAGATCATTTACAATAGCCTTTATATCATTGATTGGTTTAATAATAATCCGGCCGAGATACACTGAAAGAAATACTGCGATCGCAGTGAAGAGTACAACAAAAAAAACAATTAACCGTTGAAGAAAAAGCCTCGAATTCTCAAGCTCTCCCTGTTGATCAGCCCGCGCATCCTGTTCCTGTTTTAATATTATTTTGAACAAATCCATAAGACGGAGTGATTTTGGAATAACAATGTGTTCCAATTGCTCCTCGGCGTTCAGTTTTTTAACCAGGTCATCGTAGTCGTCGAAGACCTGCAAAGAATTCATGATCGGGCTCTCATCTGAAATCAAATCCTCAAACCCCGTCAACAGTTTTGACAAACTATCCGGCATGCTCTTCTCATTCCACGATTCAGATAGTGAAATCAGTTTTGATTTCAGGGCAGGAAAACGGGTATCCTGTATCTCTTTTAAGTTTGATTTACTTTCATTGTCATAGCGCAGGAATACCCAGTTGGTCGCAAACATCCTGGATTCCAACAATGATTTTCTCAATTCATACAAGGATCGCAACGAAGGATCTGCGACCTCGGTAATATATTTGGAAAGCTTCTGAGTGTACCGGAGTGTAGAAACAGTAACGAGGCCGTTGATGACAAAAATCATTACCAACAATGCAAAGCCACAGTAAATCCTTTTCTTTATACTCCAGTACATTTTATGGGATCAGTGATTCGTTTTTTGAAATGCAAGCAGTTCAGAAGCGATTTTAATACCCCGGGCTTCTGTAATGCTTTTGTCAATTTCTAATTTGACCTTATCATCAATAACTGTCATGTTCATGCACACCCCTTTGAGTGTAGTGCCTGAAGTTTGGGTAATGATCAATACAGGTTCATGTTGTGTAATGTCAATTAATTTTTGAATTTCCTTTAGCCGCTCAGTCCCAATATAGAGAATGGAGACATGTAAGTTTTCAGGGTCAATGTCATTGATTTTGGAAATAACTATTCTTTGATTTCCAACCCGCCTTCCGGTAATTCCTTTTTTCAACTCTTCGTAAATCAAGTCATCTTTATAAACGCCGATTACAAAATTCCCGGTGCTTGTATTTTCAGGCCACTTTAAATACTTAGTGAAGTAGTAAATGACATTTGTTTTTGGGGAATAGTCTGACTGCGCGCTCACCTTGCCCATAGAAATCAGGAGGAGCAGGAATACGGATATGATATGCAGGTTCACTTTCATCGGACTATTTTTCCAGATCAAAAAATTTAAATCAGTTAAGTAATCGTGCTTAGCTTGAACGCCTGCATCTACCGCCCGTTTGTAATCCGTTGCATGAATTGCCCGTCGCGGTTTGTACTACTTATCAGGCTTCACTCAATTTAAATCCCCGGGACGCGTTTCAGTCGGAAAGGCTTTGGGATACCTGTGAAAAGGGACCATCCTGGTGCGCGGGTACCTGGCTTTCGTATATTTTAATAAAGAATTGCGTAATCTTTCAGGCAGGCGGGTATCATACACCAGCATGTCAAATTGGATTTGCTTGAGAAGGTAAAGTGCATCGCTGTAGCAGGATGCTTCCCTTACATAGGTTCCTTCTCGCGATTTTCCTAACAGTTCCCTGATATTTGGAGATACCAGGGGAGAGGAGTCAACAATTAATATTTTCAGATGCTGGTTCATGAATTACGTGTTTGTACGCAAATCAACAATAACCACGCATGAAAATAAATAGATGAAAGCGTCGAGTTTATGTAGCAGTTCCCTGACAGTAATTATCATGGTTTCCACTACAACTAAAATCAGTTTAATTTAAAGAAGCCTGGAATTGATGTGTCCTGTGCTGCAGGAAAATTAACAGCTTCAGGCAACGAGCTTAAATGATTTATAGATTTCAATCATATTCTGATTGGTATCTTTCAGCGCAAAAGGGAGCTGTTCAGAAATGGTATTCAACAAACCCTCAATATCTTCAAAAGTCATTTTGTTATTGATTGGTATCCGCAATCCGGTATTGTTATAGGAAACGCTTGGAAATACCGAGAGGTTCACATAGTATCCGCATTTCATCAACCTCCTGACCATGTTGTACCCGACTTCAGGTTTTCCCACGCCAATAAAACCGATGGGAGATAAAGACTCGCGAATCAATGGCAGCTTCAGGCTTTCAGCCAGGTAATTAAAGTAGTCCACTTTTTCACGCAGCTGGTTTTGAAGAGAATATATTTCAGGGGACAGGTGTATTTTAGCTGAAGCAATCACCGCACCGAGGATCATCGGTGGCATCTGGATAGAAAAAATAAATGCTTTGCCCACATTCCTGATCAATTGCTTTGTTTTTTCTTCCGGGTAAACGAGAAGTCCGCCCGCTACACCAAAAGCCTTTGTAAGTCCGGTGGTGAGGTAAAGCCTTTCGTGAAAAGGGATTTCACTTAGTACATATCCGGTCCCGTTTGGTCCGGCCCAACTCATTCCATGGATGTCATCAATGTATAAATTCAATTGTTCGTGCCTTTTGAGCAATTCATGTAATTCCTTCACAGGTGCAAAATCGCCTTTCATGGAGTAGACGCCATCACACATGAACCATATTTTTTCGTAATTCTTTTTGAGCCCGCAGATTTGTTCTTCGAGTTTGTCAATACGGTTGTGCCGGATCAATTCAATACGGACATTCCTGACCTTGAGAAGCTGTACAGCAGTCTGCACGCTGTCATGCACTTCAGCATCCAACAAAACGACGTCCCTGTCGGAAACAAGAATGGGGATATTCGACATATGTCCGACCGTCAATGACTGGAGCAGCACCACCGGCTTGTTGAACATCCTGGAAAGCAGTTCTTCTGATTCTGAATAGTACCTTGAGGAAGCATACGCGCGCGAGGAAGAAAACTGGGTGCCGTAACAGGTTACCGCTTCAATCGCACCAGCCTTGAGACGCTCATCATATTCAAGTCCAAGGTAGCCGCAGGATCCGAAAAAAAGAAGTTTTTGTCCGTTGATGGTCACGTGTCGTCCATCGAGCGCTTCATTTTCCGTTTCCGTATGCACGATGCCGAGCTTTGTTGCCAGGGTCGCAACTTCATTCACAATTTCAATCGCTTTCTCATGGCTGTTTCTTAATTTCATAAAAAGGTTTTGGGTTTGAGACGTTAATAAAAAATGACTATTGTTTTCACTGCAAATGACCCGCTATGAAACGTACCGGGATATAGTCCTTTGTATCTTGTTCATGTAGCAAATCAATGGCAGGTCGTGTAGCAGTTAAAACTACATTTGAAAAATCCGGAAGCCCGGGGTTGTCAGCGATGTGTGTCCTGCGATTCCTGCTTCACTTTGTCCTTGCGAGCTGACGCTTCATTGGTAATGTACTTGTCAAAAAGGTAGTAGAAAAACATCACCACCGTGACCAATAGAAATGCGACCATTACGCATTCACCAAACGTTACCTCCCTGATAACTTCCGGCGTATTATTTTGAGCGGCGACATCAGCTTTAAGCGTCAGTGAAACAGGTAACATCAAAATCAGCGCAAAGCACAGGATCCTTCTCATTTTTATTTCGACACTGTATTTTGCAGGCTGTCGGGAGACACAGCCGCTGCTGCCGATGTTTTGCGGGGCTCCGAGATACTCATGATGAGAATGAACACCACCACTGATGGGATGATGATGCAACATGCCATGATTTCCCTGAAACGGCCGGCCTGGTACTGCCTCTGTTTAAAGTAGCGCTGGGTTTTGATCCTTTTATTCTTCATAGTTGGTTTTCAATACGGGCAAACTAACAAAGGCCCGCGGTAGCGGGGAATAGTAAGGACTATAGATTGTGTGTAATAGAAAAAGCCACCATCCTGTGATGATATGTACTACACGGCCTAGAGTCGTTGAGCAGTATTTATTCTGCAAATGCCCCTGTCTTCACCATTTTGAGATTTTCAAAACGATTGGTACTGTCAGGTAATACTTAACTTATTTTATTGGCTCTTCATCACGCGCAGCATCATCGGCCATAGCTGATCGTAAGGAATCAGTTCGGTGAGTTCGCGGTCATGCGTGCTTTGTCGCCTGAAGTCGATGAGGCGTTCATGGAATTTCTTCCCGATGGTCTCAGCCTTGCTGATATCAAAATTATATTTATCAAGGAGCAGGAGAAGTTTGGAAAAATAATAACTCCGGTAGTGCCGCCTGCGGCTGATGTGACGGGATACGTACATCCGGAAACTGTGACTGAATTCAGCGAGCCGGTCGGTATTGTTCTGAGCAAGAAGATACATTAGTTCGGCCACCTGCAACGCAAAATTAATCCCCTGCTTGTCTTTTTTAAGCAATGAAATCTGGTTAAGGAAGCGGGCAGGCATAAAAAGCGCAATTTGTTTGATGTCGTTGAGCGCGAAATGCAGGTACGCAAGTTTTATTTTCCAGAGTTCACGCTGTGCATTGGTCCTTCCTTGCCAATAGCGGCTGCCTGTAACCTCGTTGTAAACCTGCTGGGCCTGTTCAAACCTTCCGGCATGCATGAGCAATTGAAAATAGTTTTCCATGTACAGCATCCAGTTGTGGTTATTGGCATGCAGGAATTTTTTATTCTCCTCTGCATGCTTGAGTCCGTACACAAAATTGCGCAGGGCCAGGCATGCATTCATTTCATGGTGGGCTAGTTCAGCCCACCGCGCATCCTGCTGCAGGTGCGGATTTTCAAGCAGGTAATGGCGGAAGCGGCGGGTGACTTCAAGCAATGCATGGTAGTCTTCGCGGGCATACTCATGATAAATCGCAATCCTAAAATGTGCCAGCCAAAGGTTGTGGGAATGATAGGTCCTCACCAGTTGTTGCAGTCGCCTGTGCGCTTCCCGCGCTTTTGATTTGATGCGGCCTTCAAAATGCCAGCGGTTGCGCATCAACAGGCTGAGCTCACAGAACAGGACATCGGCTTCTGTTTCGGCGGACAGCAGCTTGCTGAGTGTTTTCGTTTTCTGAACAGAACTCCTGTACGCTTTGTGCTTGCCTTGCAGTGCAAAATGATAAGTGAGGCGGTGGTATATGGCATTGGCATAATGCGTAAGTGCGTACTTGCGCGCATCGCCGGCGATTTTTTTCATGAGGTCCCATCCGGGTTTTGGGAAGCCTTTCAGTATCATGGCTTCTGCAATAGCGAAATTGCGTTGAACCAGGTACCTCTTTTTATCATATTCATTCCGGAAGCGTTCGCTGAGGTCCTCAGAGGCAAGCCGGTTAAGTGATTTTCTTTTTACCCGGTGTGTAAGCTGGTAAAGCGCATTACCCGAAACGTCATTTTCAGGATACATAAGGCCCTCCATTTCAGGGTAACTTTGTATGTACCCATGCGAGACTTCAAATTCCAGCTGCTCGGCCAGAACTGTTATTCCTGAGATGGCTTGTTGATGACGGCTGACTTTTTCTGAAATGTCTTGGCCCTTTAATTCAGAAGCTGCGTGTAATAAGTCGTGCAGTTTTTTCATTGTGCAGAAGATATATTTCAATGATCTGCAAGGTAAAAATAGGCAAAATAAGCCAAACCTGAAAAAGGTTCTCCTCAAAACAGGCATAAGATAATGTCCCGGTTTGTGCGTGTGGCCTGTAGCGCCTCTTCAGAATTTCGCTGCACTTAATTTAAAAACTAAAAACCTATGGACTTATTAATTGCAATCCTTATGTATTTGGGATACAGCTACACGCCGGCACAACTGAGTGCGCAAACGGCAGCACATGTGGACGACCCGAACGTAAAGTACGCCACGTACATTATTGACAACCGTTATTACTCCCTCGATGAAGACGGAGTTGTAATTGATGTTGACGTAAACCCAGGCAGGTAGTGCCGCATTTTCCGGAATCAGCCAATCCTTGATGCAATCGGACCCTGCCATAGGCAACTGCATCCCTTGAGGTATTCAAATGACCCCAAAAATAAAAGCACAGCAACCACATGCCCGGAGAGAAGATTAGAGTTCTTCACTGTTGAATAATTTTCAACGGTCTGCAGCACCGGGATGTGCGTTGCTTATGCTTTGTTATGACAGGGAGAAAAAAATATGCCTGAAAAATATGGCGAAGGAAAATAAAAAGCATGGTAAGGGCTGGCGGATTATAGCGGGGGGCCATAAAAATAGAAAATCAACCTCTGAAGAAAATGAAATCTTCAATGAATTGAAAAAATACCTTGCCATGGCCAGGCAGCGCCTGAAGGGAGGAGAACTTTCGGAATTCACTTTTGTAATTACGACAGGTACCATGCGGATACGCGAAACGGTGGTGGCGGCAAGCCGGGCTGAGGCAGAAAAAATAATCAGGGATATGTACCCTTTTGCAAATGCGGAATTGCTGGACGGAAATGCTGAAGATTGAACCGTGTGCACGAAGATGCCTTACAAATATTCCCGGCGCACAGGTGTTGAATGGCAGAGCCTGCAACCTTTCAGCCGAATACGTAAACGTGTCAGGTCATGATGTAATCGTTTTATGAATTCCCATACATCATGTCAATGAATTCAGTTGAAGATTTTTATACAAGTGCCTACTGCGATGTCGGATATAACAGGGATTTAGATGCAGTTCAGACAAGATGGAAAGGACTGATGGTCTCAGGCATTGAATTCCGCAAAATCCTTGACGCCATTATCAGTTTACTTGAAATAAAAAAATGTCATTGTGTAATTGCTGATGCACGCGAGATGAAGATCATCATTTATGAAGACCAGCAATGGATCATCAACAACTGGTATCCGCGGGCGCTCAAGGCTGGCTTCAGGCAGCAGGCTCTTGTTGTTGCAAAAAGCACGTATGGCGAGCTTTCGATCAAAAAAATTGTAGAAAAATATGACCAGGTCCAGGTAACCACCGGCTATTTCGATTCCATGGAAGAAGCGTTCAGATGGGTCAAGGCCACATCCCTGGCCCAGGGCACGGCCTCACGAAAATCCAACTGATTTTGTTGATGCGGGAGGGTCGTAAAGAGTTTATGAGACCATCTAACATTTTTGCTTTACGATAGTTCATTCAATGATATTCTGGACAGCATACATTATAACGTGTTGCTATTCAGTAGCACTTTTTTTTAACAACACCATTTGATAATTTTTCCGGAAGCGGCACAGGCATAAAAAAACAGACAGGTTTTTTCGTAATTTTGTAGCGCAGATCGGCCACGTTTGAGGCATTACCCAAAAAGAGTAAATGTGTCCGGAGAGAAGGTGTAAGTCCTTCACTATTGAGGTAATCAATGGTCTGCAGCACCGGGCACTTTTTTATGCCCCTCAATTACCAGCCGAAACCATAAAAGATTTGTTCCGTATGAGTTTGTCTCTTAAATTAGTAAACTCTTTGCAGACCGTTGACCTTTTAACAGTAGCGTTGCTACACCAGTCATGGGTCTCACATTTACCAGGAACACGACTCCTTCTGTTGAAGAGAGTTTAAGAAAATCAATTAAGGAAGCCGGTGCTTACAAGGATGCGCTTGATGAAAGTTGCATCGTTGCGATTACCGATCAGAAAGGAATCATTCAGCATGCGAATGATAACTTCTGCAGGATTTCAAAATTTTCACGCGAAGAATTAATCGGGCAGGATCATCGCATCATCAACTCGGGACATCATTCAAAAGGATTTATCCGGAACCTCTGGGTAACTATTGCCAACGGAAAAACCTGGCGGGGAGAATTAAAAAATAAGGCTAAGGACGGAACCATTTACTGGGTAGATACCACCATCGTTCCGTTCCTGGATGAAAAAGGCAAGCCTTACCAGTATGTAGCCATAAGGGCTGATATTACAGAACGTAAGAATGCAGAAGAGAATCTTGAAAAAAGCCTGAAGGAAATTTCTGATTACAAATATGCACTTGATGAATCTTCCATTGTCGCCATTACCGACCAGAAAGGCATCATTAAATATGTCAACAATAATTTCTGCAAGATCTCCAAGTACAGTAGCGAGGAGCTCATCGGGCAGGACCATCGCATCATTAATTCAGGGCATCACACGAAGGAATTCATAAAATCTTTATGGACCACCATTGCGAACGGAAAAATCTGGAGGGGTGAATTAAAGAACAGGGCAAAGGACGGAACCATTTATTGGGTGGACACTACCATCGTTCCTTTTTTAAATGAACAAGGCAAGCCGTATCAGTATGTTGCCATCCGGGCCGACATTACCAGCCGCAAGTTCACGGAAGATGAAAACAGGAAGCTCAACGAAGACCTTGAAATTCGTGTAAAGCAACGTACCGAGGAAATGGAAGCGTTCTCTTATTCCATTTCGCATGATTTGCGCGCTCCGCTGCGGGCTGTGAATGGATATGCAAAAATGCTCGAAGAGGATTACTACAAAGTTTTTGATGACGAGGGGAAACGGCTCCTGAAGATCGTGCAGGACAACGCAAAAAAAATGGGCGTGCTCATCGATGATCTCCTCACTTTTTCAAGGTTGGGGAGAAAGGAAATTCAGAAATCGATTGTCAATATGAATGCGCTTGTTGAAAATGCGTTGAGTGAGCTGGCCAAAATCACCATTAACCGAAATGCAGAAATTAAAATCGGCGACCTGCACCAGGCCATGGCTGACCGCTCGCTTATCAACCAGGTTGTCATCAACCTCCTTTCCAATGCGCTCAAGTATTCCGCCAAGGAAGAGAAGCCGGTCATAAAAATCAATTCAGAAAAAAAGAACGGGGAACTGATTTATTCGATTGCCGACAATGGGGCAGGTTTTGATATGCAATACGTCAACAAATTGTTTGGCGTTTTTCAGAGACTGCATACCGTTGACGAATTTGAGGGAACCGGTGTGGGCCTTGCCATTGTGCAGCGGATCATCTTCAAGCACGGAGGCAAGGTATGGGCGAAAGGCGATGTCGGAAAAGGGGCGACATTCTATTTCAGTTTGCCAGTGAGCAGGACGGATGAGTTGTTGTTGTTAAAAAATTCAAATGGATGATATAAAAAATAACAAGGCATGGAAGACACTAATATTGAACTTGAAATTCTGCTCATCGAAGACAATGCAAATGATGCGGAGCTCACCATCCGTTCCTTGCGGAAAAATAACATTGCCAATCACATCATTCACCTGAATGACGGGGCTACTGCGCTTGAATTTATTTTCGGCACTGGCAAATACGAAGGGAGAAACGTCAACCATAAACCTAAAGTGATCCTGCTTGATCTTAAAATGCCGAAGGTAAATGGACTGGAAGTCCTCGAAAGACTCAAATCAAATGAATCAACAAAGAGAATTCCCGTCGTGGTGCTGACATCTTCTAAAGAGAGTCCAGACGTGGAAAAATCCTATGCGCTTGGAGCGAACAGTTACATCGTCAAGCCGGTTGATTTCGAAAGCTTTCGCAAAATTGTAAATGAGCTAGGGGTTTACTGGCTGTTGCTGAACCAACCCTCTCCCTGACACTGAAACCTGAAAAGAATGTATAGCAGATTGAAAATATTACATCTTGAAGACCTGCCGAGCGATGCGGAACTCGTTTCGCATGAACTGAAAAAAGGCGGGATTGTTTTTGAGTCATGCGTAGTGGACAATAAAAAAGATTACACCAAAGCCTTGCAGGACTTTGCTCCCAACCTTGTTTTGTCAGATCATTCGCTTCCGATGTTTGATTCAAGAGAAGCGCTTTATCTTTTAAAGACCAGCGGACTAAAAATTCCTTTTGTTCTTGTAACGGCGACGATCTCGGAAGAATATGCTGTGGAGATCATGAAGGATGGTGCTTATGACTATGTTCTCAAAGACCGGTTGCAGCGCTTGCCGCAGGCAATAAGGAACGCGATGGAAAGATGGCAGACTGAAGTAGACAAGCAGAAATATCTTGAAGAGATCATTTCCAAAGAAGCATTGTTGAGGGAGGCCGAACACATGGCGCGGTTTGGAAGCTGGCAGACGGATTATGAAAAGGGCTCTTCCAAATGGTCAGATGAATCCTACCGCATATTAGGATATGCTCCGGGCGAAGTGCAGCCCTCATTTGAAAATCTATTAAAGAGCATTCATCCCGAAGACCATGACTATGTAAAAAACACCCTGGAAAAAGCAATCCGGGATTTGAATTCTCACAAGCTCAACTTCAGGATCATCGACAGGAATGGCATCGTCAAATACATCCGTTCCGAAATCATGATTGCACGCAATAAAGACAAGAAGACGATCCGCATCACAGGATTCAATCAGGATGTAACTGAAATGAAACTGGCGGAGAATGCACGCACCAAGGCGGAAGGCGAGATCCTGGAAATGAACAAACAGTTGCGTGAATTGTCATCGCACCTGCAAAATGTCCGTGAAGAAGAACGCAAACACATTGCACGGGAAATTCATGATGAACTGGGGCAACAGCTCACAGGCATCAAGATGGACCTGGCCATGATGAAACAAGACTCTATTTCAGAAAAAAAAATAAATGATCAGAGTATTTCGGAAATCATGAACATGGTTGATGATGCCATCAAAACGGTGCGTAAAATTTCTTCTGAGCTTCGCCCGTCTGTAATTGACGACCTAGGCCTGCTGGCAGCGCTCAACTGGCAGAGTCATGAATTTGAAAAAAGATATGGCATTCCTTGCTCATTCACTTCTTCCGTGAAAGAATACCCGTTTGAGAAAGGTTTTGTGACCGGTGTATTCCGCATTTACCAGGAATCGCTGACCAACATCGCGCGGCATGCAAATGCAACTGAAATCAGCAGTTCACTAAGCGAGGAAGATGACCACTTGAACCTCTCCATTAAGGACAACGGCGTCGGGTTTAACCAGGAAACAATTCGAAAGAAATCACTCGGCATCATCGGCATGAAAGAAAGAGCCATTATGTTCGGCGGTGAATTCAGTATTGACTCAAAGGAGGGACAAGGAACCAGGATCACTGTACGATTACCCATTCACTTAAAAAAATAATATGACAAGAATTCTCATCGCCGACGATCATGCCATCGTAAGAAACGGAATCAGGCAGTATATTCTCCGGGAAATGCCTGATGCAAAAATTACTGAAGTAGATAATGGGAATGCCTTGATTAAAGAAGCGCGGACTGAAAATTTTGACATTGTAATCAGCGATGTATCAATGCCGGGACGGAGCGGGCTTGAAGCGCTTAAACAATTGAAAGAAGAATTTCCAAAACTTCCTGTGCTGATCCTGAGCATGCACCCTGAGGAGCATTATGCCCTGCGTGTGCTCAAGGCCGGGGCTTCGGGCTATATCAGCAAAGATTGCACGCCGGAAG
>Ga0134121_10001492_pt1 | contig 21980 bp, 17 predicted proteins | sample KB301_FD_96463 | JGI IMG/M metagenome (GOLD analysis project Ga0134121, IMG submission 96463) | Terrestrial soil microbial communities without Nitrogen fertilizer from Kellogg Biological Station, Michigan, USA - KB3-0-1 | ecosystem: Environmental > Terrestrial > Soil > Unclassified ... | reverse complement strand
GGTCTACAAGGCCGACCGATCGGGCTCCGTGGTGGCCCGCAAGGTGCTCGCCGACGAGTGGGCGAAGGAGGAGACTCTCACCGACCGCTGCGTCCAGGAAGGGCTCATCATGGCCCGCCTCTCTCATCCCGCCATCGTCAAGGTGCTGGACGCCGGCCGCGACCACGGCCGCTACTACCTGATCCTCGAATACGTGGAGGGGCCGTCCTTCGCGAAGGCGATCTCCTACCGCGCCTTCTCGCCCAAGGAGGCGGCCCTGATCCTCTCCGCCGTCGCGCGCGGGCTGCATCACGCCCACCGCCACGGCGTGGTCCACGGCGACGTCGTGCCGAGCAACATCCTCCTCAAGAGCGACGGCTCGCCCAAGCTGACGGACTTCGGCATCGCCCGGCTCCGGCAGGGCTACAGCGTCCACTCCGCGGAAGGGGTGGCCAAGGCCGTCCGCTGGAAGACGGGGGTCACGGCGGGGACGCCGGTCTACATGAGCCCCGAGCAGGCCGCGGCGATGAATGACGTGATTGACGGCCGTTCCGACGTCTATTCTTTGGGGGCCGTGCTGTACGAAGCGGTCACGGGGCGAGCGCCGTTTTCGGGCCGGTCGACCCCCGAGATCCTGGACAAGGTGGCGCGCGTGGCGCCGCCCGCCCCCAGGCTGGTGGACCCGTCGCTCGACGTCGAGCTGGAGCGGATCGTTTTGAAGGCGATGGACAAGGACCCGGCGCGCCGATATCCTACGGCGAAGGACTTCGCCGACGCGCTCCACGACTGGTCCGCCCGCGCCTCCGACTGGTTTTCGATGCTGCCGTCATGAGCAAATTCTTCGTGATCGAGGGCCCGCTTCGCGGGAAGACGTTCGAGGTCTCGGAGCTCGCCTCCATCGGGCGCGGCGAGACCTGCGCCGTGCGGCTCGAAGGCCGCCACGTCTCGCGCATCCACGCCCGGCTCGAGCGCCGGACCGACGGCATGCTCATCAAGGACAACGGCAGCCGCAACGGCATCTTCGTCAACGGACAGAACGTGCGCGAGGCCATCCTCCGCCCCGACGACCAGGTGGAGATCGGCGAGCACGTCCTCGTCTTCGACGCCACCAAGGACCCCGAGAAGCTGCCCCGCGCCGCGGCCATCGACAGCGTCGCCGATCCGTTCGCGCCGGGCGAGCCCGACGAGCGGCTCCAGAAGCTGCTGGGCGTCGCGGCCGCGCTCGTCGCCCAGGACGATGAAAAGGAAATCGCCAAGAGCCTGCTCGAGGCGCTGATGCTCGCCATCTCCGCCGAGCGCGGGTTCGTGATGGTGATGGATTCGTCGGGCCAGCTCAAGCCGGCGGCCCGCCGTGCCCCCGCGGGCGACGAGGAGTTCTACCTGTCCAACGTGCTCCACCACCAGGTCTCCAAGGAGCGCCGCGCGGTCATCGCGACCGACGTCATCCGCCGTCAGCCCAACGAGGGCAAAGGCATCGGCATCCTCTGCGCGCCGCTCGCGACGAAGTCCGGCTACCTGGGCCTCGTCTACCTGGACGCGCGCATCCCCGACGGCGAGACCAAGCCGCGGTTCAAGTCGGCAGACTTGCGGTTCGCGTCGGCGCTCGCGATCTTCGCGGCGACGCGGCTCGGCCAGCTCCGCCGGATCGGCTCGGGCTCCTGGCTGGGCGCGAAGAACCTCTCGGAGCTGATGACTTCGTTCGAGAAGGAGACCATCGTCGAAGCGCTGCACGAGTCGGCGGGCGACATCGCGGGGGCCGCGAAGAAGCTCGGCATGGAACGGGGGGCGCTCGACGCCCGCCTCAAGGCCCTCTCGCTGGTCACTCCCGCGGCGGCTCCGCCCCCGAAGGCGCAGGATCCCGCGGCGACCAAGCCGCCCGACGCGCCGCCGACGGAGTGGAAATCCGTCCAGGTGTAGATGGCCAGGCCGGCCCCGCTCCCTCGGACTCTGTTCTCGACGGCCTACTCCCGCCAATGGACCCCCGCCGGCCTCCGCATGCTTCGATCGCGGGGCGGATTCATCGACGGGGAGCTGGACATCTTCCGATCCCTGATCCGGAACGAGCAGGCCGTCCATTCCGACGATCTCTGCGTCGCCGCCGGACCGCTCGTGCTGCTGTCGGACGGAGACGAGATCGACTATTCGCGGCAGGGGAGGGGACTCACCGTGATTCCCCGGGATGGGTCGGTTCTTCGCTGCTCCGCCCGTGGGGTCCTCGTCACCGAATCGTCCGTCATCGCGCTCCGGCTGGCGGAGATGGAACTCTGGAAGCGCTTCCGGATGCTTCTGGTCTCGAGTCGCGGCCTTCCCCATCCCCAGACGCGGAGTCTTCTGCGCCGATTGCAGGATCAGTTCCGACTTCCGATCTATCTCCTGGCCGACAACGACACCTGGGGATACTTCATCTTCTCCGTCCTGAAACGGGGCACGCTTGCTCCCGGGGCGTCCGATCCGAAGCGGGCGTTGAAGGACGTGCGGTTCCTGGGAGTTCGGGCGGGAGACTTCGCGGAGCTGGGAGAGGAGCGATGCCTGTTGAGGTGGGAAGCATTGTGGGATTCCCGCTTGGCGGCGATGAGCCGTTACCCCTGTTTTCGGAGCCGCTCCTGGAAGGCCGAATTCCGCCGCTTTCGGGAGCAGAACGGAAAGGCGGAAATCGCCGCGCTGCGGGTATGGCATGACCGTCGGCGGGCGTCCGAGTACTTGAGCAGGAAGTTGACGTCCGGCGAGTGGCTGACGTGACGCTTACACGAGCTCGCGGATGACGTCGTACTCCGTCAGCTTCACGATCTCGTCGGGGAGACCGCGCGCCACGCGAAGCCGGCCCAGGTCGAAGAGGGTGTGGGCGATCGTGCCCATGAGGTGGCGCGGAGTGACGGGCGTCGTGTTGGGCTCGGCGGCGTCGCGGGTCGAATCGCCGATCACCTGGCCCATCTTGAGGCCGCCGCCGTAGATCAGGAGCGGCGCGAGGCCGCCCCAGTGGTCGCGCCCGCCTTTCTTGTTGATCTTCGGCGTCCGTCCCATCTCGCCGCAGGCGATCAGCAGGATCTTGTTGCCCAGCCCGCGGCTTTCGACGTCTTCGATGAACGCCGAGACCGCGCGGTCGAACGGCGCGCCGACGTAGCGCAGCCCCTCGGCGACGGTCGCGTTGTTCTCGTCCGCGTGGAAGTCCCAGACGAAGTTGGTCGTCACGGTCACGAACCCGCAGCCCGCCTCGCACAGCTTCCGCGCCAGGAGCATCTGCCGGCCGAGCGAGTGGATGTGGTCGAGGTAGTTCTTCCGATTCTTCCACTTCGTGCTGACGTTATCGGCGGCGATCAGCTTGCTCGTGTCGTAACGCTCGATCAGCGCCGGCGACTCGGCGGAGAGGTCGAAGGCCTTCGAGACCCCGGCGAGCAGCACGCTGAACGCCTGCTCGCGGAACGGATCGGTCGCGCCCGACGAGGCCGGGGTGTCGAATGCGCGCTGGAGCTCATCGAGGCGGCGGAGCAGCTCCTTCCGGTCGCCCAGGCGGTCCTTCGAGATCGCCAGCGTCATGTCCTTCTGCAGCTGGCCGCCGCCGCCCGGTTCGAAGGGGGCGTGGGCGGCGCCGAACCGGCCGGGATTCAGGAAGTCGCCGAAGTTCTTGTTGGCCCCCTGCGCGTCGGGATTGACGGACCGGGGGAAGAGCGCAATGTTCGTCGGGACGCCGGACGTCGGATGATTCGCCCCCGCGACGCGCGAGAAGATCGATCCCGGATTGGCGCCGTACGTGTCGCGGCAGACGAGCGGCTTGATGTCGTGGTTTCCGTCGCCGGTCACGAACGACCGCACGACCGCGGTCTTGTGGGCGAGCTTCGCGAGATGGGGGAACGCCGCGCCGTAGGTCACGCCGGGAAGCGACGTCTTGATTTCGCCCGAGACGCTGCGGATCTCGGAGGGGGCTCCCATCTTGGGGTCGAAGAGCTCGATCTGGGGCGGGCCGCCGTGCATGAAGAGGAAGACGACCGACTTGCCGGTGAGGACGTTCTCGCCGTCGGCGGCGCGGGCGAGGTCGGCCAGCGTGAGCCCGCCGAGGGTCAGGCCGCCCACGCGGAGGAACTCGCGCCGATTCCAGCCCGGTTCGCGAAAACTCAACATGCTCGCGTCCCCTGGTTATAGTACACCTGCGCATGAGCAAACTGGTGACCAGAACCGCGGCTGCGGTACGAAAGGCGATGTAAGGCGAGGGCTCCGGCCACGACTGGTGGCACGTCTGGCGCGTCTGGCGCCTGGCCGAGCGCGTCGCCCGCGAGGAGCCCAAAGCCGACCCGACCGTCGTCGCCCTGGGCGCGCTGCTTCACGATCTCGGCGACTGGAAGTTCCACGGCGGCGATGAAAAGGCGGCGCCGCGCGAGGCCGGTCGACTCCTGGCGAAGCTGGGCGCGCCGCGCGGGACGATCGAACGGGTTCAGGCCGTCTGCCGCGAGGTGAGCTACAAGGGGGCCGGGGTCGCCGATCGGCCGACCTCCCTCGAGGCGCGCGTCGTCCAGGACGCCGACCGCCTGGACGCGATCGGCGCGATCGGGGTCGCCCGAACGTTCGCGTACGGCGGCGCCAAGGGCCGGTCGATGTATGAGCCGGGCGAGAAGCCGGTGATGCACAAGTCGTTTGCCGCCTACAAGAAGTCTCGCGGCCACACGATCAACCACTTTCACGAGAAGTTGCTGCTGTTGAAAGACCGGCTTCACACGCGCGAGGCAAAGCGCATCGCGAAGAAGCGCCATGAGTACCTGGTGGTATTTCTGAAGACCTTCCACCGGGAGTGGAAGGGGCAAGACTAGGCGATCAGCTGGAACTGCTCCGCCCAGAGCTCGCGGAGGCTGGAGAGCAGGTCGTCCAGCGCGTCCTTCCTCTTCAGGTTGTCGAGCATGTTGCGGAGCTCGTACGCCTTGCTCTCGGCGCAGAGACTGCGGATGGTTTCTTCGATGTTCTCGGTGGTCGACTTCTCGAACAGCTTGCGGAGCCACTTCTCCTCGCGGCGGAGATGGTCGGCGAGCATCTCCTTCCACTCCTCCCGGAGGTCCTCCGCGGAGGAGCGGGGCGCGCTCGACGGCATCTCCTTCAGGCGCCGCTCGTAGCGGTCCCACAGGCTCTTCTCCCGATGGTGGAGATAGTCCGGCAGCGCTTCCTGCTCGAACCAGGTCCACGTGACCTCGAGGTATTGCCGGCGGACCTCTTCCGAGATCTTCTCGCGGATCACCTCGCGGGCACCGTCGCTCAGCGTGTCCACCCCAAGGCTCCTTACGTACGCCTCTTGCCCCCAGCCCGTCTCACCTTCCTAAGTGTGACCCCAAGGGGGAAAAAAGCAAATCCAATCCGATGAAATATTGCCCGGACTATTTCGGGGCGGGGAGGGAGGCGATCCGGCGGGACATGTACTCGCGCAGCAGCGGAACCCGGGCCTCTTTCATGAACGCGACCGCGCGGCCCAGGTCGGACGCCGCCAGGGGCTCCGCCGCGTACCAGACCATCAGCGGCAGGTTGGGGTCGCGGACGTCTTCCGCGTGCGACGCGAGCCGCTCCACGATGCGCCAGCGGTCGTCGAGCGACAGGCGCTGACACGCGGCCGCCAGGTAGAGGCGCACGACCGGCGACGGATCCGTCGACGCCATCCGCGCGAACGTCGCCAGCGCGGCCGCGCTCGCCTGCTTCGGCTCGACTTCAAGCTGGATCGCCCACGCCCGCAGGTACTCGTCGGCGTGATCGAGCAGCGCGAGCCGCATCTCGTCGGTCAGGCCGCCGGTCGCGTGAAGCGCCCAGAGCGCGCGCAGCTTCCGCGGCGTCTCGGGCGCGTCCTTCAGCATCGCGCGCAGCGCCTCGTGGACCTTCCCGTTCGGCCCGCGCTCCTGGAGCAGCCGGCGGGCGTGGGTGACGAACCAGTCGTTCTTGTGGAGCTGGAGCTTCACGAGATCGGCGTCGGAGAGCCGCGCGAGGTCCGGCTTCACGACCGGGGCGTCCTTGTAGACGATCTTGTAGAGGCGGCCGCTCTGCTCGTGCGGCTTAGACGTGTGGCACTCGCCGCGGTCGTACCAGTCGCTGACGTAGACCGAGCCGTCGGGGCCGACCTGCTGGAGCAGCGCCATCACCATCCGGTCGCCCGAGACCAGGAAGTCGGGGCCGTGGCGGCCGACGAACCCCGACCCGTTCTTCTCGAGGAGGTCGTTGTTGAGCCGGTGGCCGTGGAGGTTGCTCATGAAGACGGTGTCGCGGTAGGAGTCGGGGAACGAGTCGCCGAGGTAGACCATCGCGCCGCAGTGGGCGTGGCCGCCGCCGAGCGCGAGCTGCTCCGGCCGCGCGCTTCGGGCGTCGGCGTAGTCCGATCCGACCCAATGCTTGTGATCGGCGATCGAGGCGATGCGGCCGTAGGCGTAGAGGCTGTTCGCGCGGCCGCGCCACGGCTCGAAGTGGGCGCCCTGGATGGCGTGGTAGAGATGGACGTCGACGCACGTGGTGATGATCGCCTGGCCGCGGTCGTCGAACGCGACGCCCCAGGGATTGGTCGTGCCGTCGCACCACGCCTCGAAGACGTGGCGGGTCGGGTGGTACCGCCAGACGCCGCCGTCGAAGTGGATCCGCTTCTCGGGCGGCGTGCCGGGCGGGCCGAGGTCGGAGATCGACGTGCGGCCATGGCCCGCGTAGAGCCAGCCGTCGGGCCCCCAGGTGAAGCCGTTGACGATGTTGTGGCCGCCCTGGTTGCCGAAGCCGTCGAGCAGCGTGACGGGCGGGCCGTCGGGCTTGTCGTCGCCGTCCTTGTCGGGGATGAACAGCAGCCGCGGCGGCGCGACGACCCACGCGCCGCCGAATCCGACCTCGAGCCCCGTGACCATCGTGAGGCCTTCGCAGAACACGGTGCGCCGGTCGAACTTCCCGTCGCCGTCGGTGTCTTCGAAGATCACGATCCGGTCCTTGCCCTGGGGCGTCCACTTGGGATACGAGGTGTTCTCGGCGACCCAGACGCGGCCGCGGTCGTCGAAGCAGAACGAGATGGGCTGCTTCACGTCGGGCTCGCCGGCGAACAGCTTGACCGAGAACCCGTCGGGGACCTTGAGCTGGGCGACGGTCTGTTCCGGCGTGAGAGGTTCCAGCTGCGCGGTCTGGAGGAGGAGCAGAAGAATGCCGAGCATGCCCTAGAGTACGCTCAGGAGGGAGAATCGAGTTACTTGACCGGAAGGAATTGCAAACCCCTGCTTTCGCAATAACAGACGACCAAAGGAGACTCGGACCATTTCATCCCTAAGCGCCGCCTTTCGAGGAGCACGTCAGCAAGCTCCTTTCGATCGGAGTCGGGCATGTTCCATGAACGGGACGCGGTGCAGGTGTCGATCCAGGTCATGGTGATATCGAGGGGAAGTTGTCGCACTTCACGAAGGAAGTCTTTGAAGGTTCGGGTGGCGAAGGACGTCTTATTTCGGCGATCAAAGAGATAGAAAGCTTTCTCGTCGTCGCCCCACACCACCAACATGCCGTAGTCGCCCGTGGCGATGATCTGTCGCGTCTCCGTCCGCTCAACGACCCGCAGTGCGACGACGTCCCCGGCCCCATCAAGCTCCGCCTTTCTCCAGTCCCGTCGGGCGACGGAGGGCTCGGGCTGATGGGGGGTGCAGGAATTGCCGAGGACAAGGGCCAACGTGACAAGGACGGTCCGAGGTGTCATGGGTTCCCCCTCCTCAGAAGAGCACTGGAGTATTGCACACGTTCTGTGGAGTTGATGGCGAAGGGTGGGAATTTCCGAGATCAGAACAGCGGCAGCGGTTTGCCGTCGCACGCCTGGAGCGGACGGCCGTCGACATCCTGCACGGTGAACGCCGGGTCGATGCCCAGCGCGTGGAAGATCGTCGCCTGGAGGTCCTCGGGGCCGCAGGCGTTCTCGGCGGGTTCGGTGCCCATCGGCGTGGACTTTCCGTAGACCTGGCCGCCTTGGATGCCGCCGCCGGCGAACGCGACCGAGTAGCAGCCCGGGTAGTGGTCGCGGCCGGCCCCGCGATTGATCTTCGGCGTGCGGCCGAACTCGGTGAGCCAGACGACCAGCGTTTCGTCCAGGCGGCCGCGGTCGGCGAGGTCCTGCAGCAGCGCCGAGGACGCCTGGTCGATCGGCGGGAGCATGTCGCGCTTGAGCCGGTTGAAGTTGTCGGCGTGGGTGTCGAAGTGCGAGCCGACGGAGCCGTTCAGGTCGCCCGCCGCGCAGAAGACGGTCACCAGCGGCACGCCCGCTTCGACGAGCTTGCGGGCCTGCAGCGCGCTCTGGCCGCAGATGTGGTTGCCGTACGCCTCGCGGATCTGCCGCGGCTCTTGGCTGAGGTCGAACGTTGCGCCCGCGCGCGCGTCGGCCATCAGGTCGAGCGCCCGTTCGCGCCATTCCCGCATGGGAGCGGTCTCGTCGCCGAGCGCGGCCGGCGAGGCGCCTTCGATGCCGTTCAGGAGTGCGCGTCGGGCCTGCAGCCGGGAGCGCGGGACCTCGGGGCTCAGGGCGATCTCGATCGTGCCCGCTTCGTCGGACTTGCCTTCGTAGCGGATTCCCTCGGGCGGCCGGCAGATGATGGGATCGCAGCCGATGCCGAGGAAGCCGCCATCGAGGCCGTTGGCGCGGCCGGCGTCGGCGAGCGGGTAGGGCAGCATGACGGTGCCGGGGAACGGCGCGGGCACTTTCGGGCCGAACGCGCGGGCGACTTGCGATCCCAGGTTGGGCCAGTCCTTGCGGGAGGCGCGCCAGTTCTCGAGCGCGAACGGCGGCGCGTGGCCGGTGAGGTTCCAGTAAGCCGCGGGGCGATGTCCGGGCGCGCCGTGATGGACGCTGCGGACGACGGCGAGGCGCCGAGCCTGGCGCGCGAGGTGCGGGAGATGCTCGGAGACCTGCATCCCGTCGACCGTGGTGCGAATGGGCCGGAACTCGCCGCGGATATCGCTGGGGGCGTCAGGCTTCGGATCCCATGTGTCGAGGTGGCTCATGCCGCCCCAGGCGAAGAGGACGATGCAGGACTTCGCCTTGCCGAAGCCGCCCGCGCCGGTGCGGGCCAGGCCGGAGTTCTGGAGGGCGAGCAGGGCGGGGAGAGAGAGGCCTCCGGCGCTCAGCTGGAGAAAGTTTCGCCGCGACAGGAGGGAATCCGCGCCCATCAGGTGCCGTCCTCGCCCGGTTGCCTCACCCGCTCCGGCCCTGCTAACGCGTGTTAGTTACCTATGCTACGCGTCCCGGTTTGGCCTCGGGTCGCGAAATCGACGGCGGATTCGAATCCCGGGGAGCCCGTTCCCCGTCCGGCGTTACGCGGTTTTGCGTAACGGAAACCCTGATTCGTGCATCTGTAGACCGTACCTATTCCCTGTAAACGGCTCTTATGAGAATTCTGCCGGGCCGCCCTTATCCGCTCGGAGCGACGTGGGACGGCGCCGGGGTCAACTTTGCCCTGTTCTCCGAGCACGCCACCCGGGTCGAGCTTTGCCTCTTCGAGTCGGCGGACGCGGAGAAGGAAACGACCCGCATCGCGCTCCCGGAGCAGACCCACCAGGTCTGGCACGCCTATCTCCCCGACATCGTGCCCAATCAGCTCTACGGCTACCGGGTCTCCGGCCCCTACGATCCCGCCGCGGGCCATCGGTTCAATCCCCACAAGATCCTGCTGGACCCCTACGCGAAGGCGGTCGGCCGGGATCTTCGCTGGTCGGATGAACTGTTCGGCTACCACGTGGGGGACCCGCTGGCCGATCTGTCGTTCGACGCGCGCGACAGCGCCCCGTGGGCGCCGCTGGCGAGCGTGACCGACCCGGCGTTCACCTGGGGCGACGACCGGCATCCGGGGATCCCGTGGCACAAGACGCTGATCTACGAGGTTCACGTCAAGGGGTTCTCGAAACGGATGCCCGGCGTTCCGGAGAAGCTGCAGGGAACGTATGCCGGCCTTGCCTCCGACGCCGCGATCCGCCACCTGACGAATCTCGGCGTCACGGCGGTCGAGCTGATGCCCGTCCACTATCACGCGAACGAGCGGCACCTCGTGGAGCGGCGGCTGACGAACTACTGGGGGTACAACAGCCTCGGGTTCTTCGCGCCGGACCCGGGACTGGTGTCCCACCAGACCCCGCTCGACGCCATCCACCAGTTCAAGATGATGGTCCGGACGCTCCATGCCGCCGGGATCGAAGTGATCCTGGACGTGGTGTACAACCACACCGCCGAGGGCAATCAGTGCGGTCCCACGCTCTCGATGCGCGGGATCGACAATGCGTCCTACTATCGGATCTCGCCGGAAAATCCGCGCTACTACATGGACTTCACCGGCTGCGGCAACACGCTCAACATGCAGCATCCGCGCGTCCTCCAGCTCATCATGGACAGCCTCCGGTACTGGGCGCTCGAGATGCACGTGGACGGCTTCCGGTTCGACCTCGCCAGCACGCTGGCCCGGGAGCTGTATGCCGTGAACAAGCTGGGGGCGTTCTTCGACATCGTCCATCAGGACCCCGCCCTCTCCCAGGTGAAGCTGATCGCGGAGCCGTGGGACGTCGGCGAGGGCGGCTATCAGGTCGGGAACTTCCCGGTGCTCTGGACGGAGTGGAACGGAAAGTACCGCGACACGGTCCGGCGGTTCTGGAAGGGCGACGGCGCCACCGTCGCCGAGTTCGCGACGCGCCTGTCGGGATCGAGCGACCTCTACGAGCAGAGCGGCCGCCGCCCGTACGCGAGCATCAACTTCGTCACCTGTCACGACGGGTTTACGCTGCGGGACGTGGTGAGCTACAACGACAAGCACAACGAAGCCAACGGCGAGGAGAACCGCGACGGCACGAGCGACAACGCGAGCTGGAACTGCGGCGCGGAGGGCGACACGGACGATCCGGCCGTCCTCGCCTTGCGCGCGCGGCAGCGGCGCAACCTGGTGGCGACCCTGCTGCTGTCCCAGGGCGTCCCCATGATCTGCGGCGGCGACGAATTCGGCCACACGCAGCAGGGGAACAACAACGCCTACTGCCACGACGGCGAGCTGACCTGGCTGGACTGGACCCTCGACGAGGAAGAGCTGAGTTTCCTCGAGTTCGTCCGCAAAGTCATCGCGCTCCGGCGGGCGCAGCCGGTCTTCCAGAGAAGGACGTTCTTTCATGGACGGAAGATCCGCGGCGAAGAGGTCAAGGACATCTGCTGGCTGACCCCGGCGGGACAGGAGATGAACGACGAAGCCTGGAACGCGGGCTTCGTGAAATGCCTCGGGGTCCGGCTCGCGGGCGACCAGATCGGGGAACTGAATGAGTCCGGCGAGCGCATCAAGGGAGACACGCTGCTCGTCCTGCTCAACGCCCACCACGAACCGATCCCCTTCTCGTTCCCCGCGCCGGCCGCCGGCCAGCGGTGGGAACGGCTCCTGGACACGGCGGAGGCCGCCTTGCCGGCCGGGCCGGTCCCCGACGGGAAACCTTATCCGCTCGAGGGGCGTTCGCTGGCGGTCTTCAAGGTCTCCCTGATCCCGGAGCCCGCGCCGGCTTCCCGCGAGGAAGGCGCTTCAGGGCGCGCGGTCCCGCCTCCCATCGCGGCGCAGGCCTAAGGTCGGTAGCGAGCTACTTCTTGCGGCCGCCTTTGTTGCCGGGATCGCCGCGGCCCGTGCCGGCGCCGTCGTTCACGGGAGGATCGCCGGGCGGCTGGCCGTCCTGACCGTTCCCCACGCCGTTGTTGCCTTTGCCGCCGTTGCCTCCGGAGTTGCCGGTCGACGAGTCCCCGCCGGATTTGCCACCGCCGTCCGACTTCGGAGGATGGTTCGACTTGCAGCAATCGCCGGCCTCAGGCGGCGGAGGCGGTGGACGGCGCTCGCCTTTCGGTGGAGGCGGCGCGCCGTCTCCTTGTTTGTGGCAGGAGCACGTGCACGAGCTTTGTTCGTCCCCCTTGGGAGGCGGCGGACGGCGAGGCTTGTCGTCTTTCCCCCCTCCCCCGTCTTTGGGACCGCCGCGCGGTCCGGGGGGCGGAGGAGCCTGGCCCCCCGGCTTCCCCTGAGCCCAGACTGCCGACGACATCAGAAGTCCCAACGCCAGCGTCACCCCGATCATCCGTCCCTTGTCCATGCCGCCTCCCGTCGTACGTTCAAAAGTGACTCCGACGGCGGCAGATTTTCGCGGGAGAAATCGGTGCGACTATTCGTACTCGTAACCGATGGCGAACGAGACCCGCCCGTCGGGCAGACGCTTGATCGACGTGAGGTGCACCGGCAGACCGCCGCCGAGCTGCGACCGGCTCGACGGCGTCGTAAACGGCGTGAACGAATCGTTCGACTTGCTGGGGTAGGGGACCTCGCGCAGATAGACGTTCGGACCGGACGGGCCGTCCACGCCGTGCGACTCCTCGAGGATCGGCCGGTTCCGCACCACGCGCCAGATCAGCAGCCCTTCCGACGCGAGGTCCTGGTCGAACCCCACCTTGCGGCGATTCTCCAGCAGCAGGTATTCGCTGCCGTCGGGACGCACCAGCACCTTGAAGCATTCCTTCGTCGAGCCCTCGACCGGAGACAGCACCAGCCGCTGCTTCACCGTCGGATCGATCAGCGTCGGCTTGAGCCAGCCGAGCTGCTCCTTGCACCACGCGCCGAAATGCTGCGGCTTGCCGCTACGGTTCTCCTGGGACATCGCGCACCAGCCGCCCAGCCCCTCGGAGCCCGGATTCTCGGGGCGCGCGTACAGGTCGGGCAGCCCCAGCATGTGGCCGAACTCGTGGGCGATCACGCTGATCGATCCCATCCGCTGCCCGCCTTCGGGCACGATGAAGTACGGCCACCGCTTGCCCTGGACGTTCGCGTTGCCGCGATGGGGCCAATAGAGGCCGCCGCGGTTCGTCGTCACCCGGTCGCCCGCGTACATCAGGAACAGCCCGTCGAAGTCCTTGAGCGCGTCCTTGCCGTCGCGCTCCGCGAGCTTCGCCAGCGCTTCCGAGATGTAGGCGTTCTTCTCGTTCTGGCTCGTCCCCGGCATGTAGTCGGCCCGCTTCTTGCCGACCTCCACCCAGTCGAACACCTTGCCTTCGATGCGCAGCGCGCCGCACGACTGCTCCTGGTAGTAGTCGTTCAGGCTGCCGTACACCGCCTGGCCGGTCACGCTGTTCTTCTTCGAGTACGCGTCCTTGCTGAAGAGCGCCTCGTCCCAGTCCTTCGCCTCGATCTTCGCGTTGTTCTTCACGTCCGGATACTCGATCCGGACCACCGCCAGACGGTAGACGTCCTTCTTCCAGTACGAGCCGCCGCGGAAGAAGCCCGCGCCGCGCTCCTCGGTCGCCGGGTCGCTGCCCAGCGTGACCTTCACCTCTTCGGTGGTGCCGTTATGCTGGACGACGACCGTGACGACGTCGCCGGGCTTCCGCTCCGCGAGGCTGTCGGAGACCTGGTTCGACGCGGTGATCGGGGCGCCGTCGACCTTGAGCAGCACGTCGCCGGTCTTCAGCCCCGCCTTCTCGGCGCCGGAGCCGGGCGTGAGGCGCGTGATCGGCGCGCCGCCGCCTTCGGCGGCCTCGCCCATCTGGACGCCCATGATGGCTCGCCGCTCGGCAAGCTTCATCGGCCGGCTGATCGCGCCGAGCTTCGCGGTCACGTCCAGGCTGGAGCCCTTCCGCTCGACGGACAGCTTGAGATCGTCTCCCGGCGCCGCTGCGTGGATGCGGTCGCGCAACTGCTCCTCGTCGCCGAAGTCCGTCAGGACGTCGCCCGCGAGCAGACCGGCCTTCGCGGCCGCGGACTCCGCGGCGACGTCGACGATCTGGAGCCGCCCGCGCGAATCGGCGACGACCGAGACGCCGAGGTAACCGGACTGGGCGACGGGACTGTCGCCGCCCTTGCGGATCTGGCCCTTCACCGCCTGGTCGACGGTGCGGAACTCGGGAAGGGGCGGAGGAGCCGCGACCGGAGCGGCACCGGTGCATCCGACGGCGAAGAGAAGGGCGCAAAGGGCGAGTCTGGTCATTGGAAGTCCCCCAGCGTTCTACGGGATTGGACACCGGACGGGGCGGTTTCTTCCCGGTGGGATATAATGTACATGATCCATGGGGAATGCGATCTTATACTGCGCCGGCTGCAACTCGCAGCTGCGCGAGACTGATTTCGAAAAGGGCGCGGCGTTCCGCTCGGACGCCCGCGCCTGGTGCAAGGCGTGCGCCCCGGCGGAGGTCCGCCACCAGGCGCCTCCCCCGGAGAGGAAGCGCCTCAGCGACACGAACTCGATGAAGATCGTGTCCTCCACGCGACGCATCGAGATCGTCCCCCCCGAGCCCTCCTCCACCCCGACGATTCTCTACGTCGTCGGCGGCGTGATCGCGGTCGTGATTGTCGCGATCCTGTTGCTCCTCCTCGGCGGCTCCGGTCCCTCGCGGCCGGCGGCCGATCCACCGGTGGCCAAGGGTTCGGATCCCATCGCGCCTCCGCCTCCCCCTCCGCCTCCCCGGAACGACAAGCCGGCGGAAGAGGCGCTCCGGCGGGCCCGCGAGTTCGCGCAGCTCCATCCCGACAACTTCCCCGCGCAGCTCGCGCTGTTCGACACCGCCGTCCGCGACGCCGAAGGGACCGGCCATCATCAGACCGCGCTGCGCGAGCGCGATGCGGTCCTGGCGCGGCAGAAGGAGCAGGCGAAAATCCAGCTCAACGCGCTCGACGCCGTGGTGAAAGCCGCGTGCGACCGGGAAGAGTTCACCGAGGCGCAGAAGGCGATCGAGGACGCTCGCCCGCGCGCTCTGGGGCCCGACTGGTCGACCGATCTCGGCGCCCGGGCCAGGATGGTCGACGAAACCGCGGAGAAGCTGTTCGACGCCGTCCGGAGGGACGCCGCCGAGGCGCGAAAGCGCGGCGACGAATCCGAGGTCAAGCGACTGACCCAGCGGGTGGACAAGTGGGGCATCGAGTCGTTCCGCGCCGACCTGGCGAGAGCCGTCGGGGCCGCGACGCCGAAGCCCAAACCGAAGCCCGTCCCGCCCAAGGACCTCGACACCTATCGCAAGCGGTGGGCCGAGGCGGTCGCGATCGCCGCCGGACGGGACTGCGCGGCCGCGCTCAAGAAGCTGGAGCAGGCTCCCGCCGGCCTCGCCGATCCGGCGGTGAAAACCGAAGCCGCCGCGGACGCGGCGATCTTCAAGACCGTCATGGCGGCGCAGGACGAAGGGCTGCAGCTCCTGCTCAAGACCCCGAAAGGCCAGAAGTCGTCGCTCGCCTATCTGAACGAGGTGGGGACGCTCGTGGAACTCGCCGGGACGTTCGCGCGGATCGACGGCAACCAGGTCGACCTGACGACGGAGAAGGGCACGACGCAGATCCCCGTCGGCGAGATCGCCGCGCGGTCGATCGCCCAGGCGATGAAGGGGAAACGCGACGGTCGCGACCTCGCGCTGCTCTGCCTTGTGGAAGGCGACGTGACGGGCGCGAAGACGTTCGTCGAGACGACCACGACGATCCCCGACAAGTACTGGAAGCTGGCGCCCGCGGCGGTCCATGCGGAGACCGAGGCCCGGCGGCTGTTCTATTCGGCGGAACGCGAGTCCGCCTCCGCCGCGAAGGCCGTCGACGCGGCCGCGAAGTTCGCGTCGCTGCTCAAGGACCGCGGTGAAACCGCCTTCGTGAAGCGCAACAAGGCCCTCATCGCCGCGCGGGCCGAGCCGCCGAAGGAATTCTTCTTCGCGTTCGAGGACCTCCGCGTCGCCGGCGCCTTCAAGGCGTTCAAGGGCGAGAAGGAGGAGCAGTACTGGAAGTCCCAGGCGGACACCGTCAGCTACGTGGAAATCCTCTTCTCCGCGCTCCCCGACTCGGAACTCAAGTGCTGGGTCTACGTCGGCGGCTGCTGCACGGAAGCGGTGTCGTGCACGGCCCAGCTGCTCGAAGGAGCGGAGCCGTCGGGAGACCCCGTGGCGGCGAAGCAGCTGCCGTCGATGCCTTTCAAGACCCACGCGTCCCATGAGGGCCGCGGACGGCCGACCCCGAAATGGGGTTGGGCGATGATCCCTCTTCCGAAGTTCTCCGCGGCCGGCGTGAAGAAAGTGCGCTTGATGTCGCCGCTCAAAGGGTTCTCCGTCGGCGAGGTGATCGTGAGCGCGACCCGTTCCGCGCCTCCGGGAGCGGCGGAACTGCGCGACCTGGAGCGTGTGCGGATCGAGCAGCGCGGCGCGGTGAAGGGCGATCCGTCGCTCGTCGGCCTCTGGAAGCTGAAGGACGGCTCCGGCACCACGGCGGCCGATTCGGGCCCGTTCGGCGCCGACGGCCGGCTGGGAAAGGGGACCGCCTGGGTGAATGGCGGCCTCAAGCTCGACGGCACCGGCGGCGTGCTTCTGGGTCCGGACCTGGCGATGCTCCAACGGGTGACCGGCGTCACTTTGTCCGGCTGGATCTGTCCGGACAGTCTTCCCCCGGAGGGTCAGCAGGCGGTCATCCTGTGCCTGTCGCGAAACAACGGCGCGACGCCGACGCCGGAATCGCGGGCGACGATGTCCGTCGGCCCCGGGGGAACGCTCGGCTGCGGCGCCCGGGTGCTCGATACCGGCAAAGGCGTCTGGGTCCGCTCGAACGACAAGCCGATCAAGGTGGGCACGTGGGTCCACGTCGCCGGCGTGATCGACTATACGACCGATACGATCGCCGTCTTCGTGAACGGAATTCCCTTCGCAGCTTCGGGGACGGTGAAGTTCGAGGCGAAGATGACCCCGAACACGCCCTCCACGAACGGCGCGATCGGCTGCGACGACGACGGGAGGACCGGCTTCTTCAAAGGCCAGCTGTCGGACCTGCGCCTGTACAACCGCGCGCTCACGAAGGACGAGATCGCCGAGATCGCGGCGGCCGGCCGCTGACGCGATCCCGCACAATATCTCGCGGCCCCCTCCGTTCCACAGGGTATCGATTCGGGAGGTAGAGATGGCCCTTCTGCTGACGGTTCTGCTCCTGGCCCAGGACGCGAAGTTCTCCGGTCCCCAGGCCGGCGAGAAGACGGCGAGCTTCAAGGTGTTCGACGTCGGTTCGCGGCAGGACGTCGATGTCGTCGCCGACGCCAAGGGCGGGCCCGTCCTCCTGGTGTTCATCCACGAGCTCACCCGGCCGGGCGCCGCGCTCATGCGCGCGCTCGACGAATACGGCCAGATCAAGCAGGCCCGCGGCCTGCGCACCCACTTCGTGTCGCTCTCGGAGGATCGCGACGGGGCCGAACGTCACCTGCCCAACGTCATCAAGTCGCTCAATCTCAAGTGCCCGATGGGCATCTCGCTCGACGGGAAGGAAGGGCCGGGCTCCTACGGGCTCAACCGCGAGGTGATGCTCACGATCCTCGTGGCGCGCGAGAACAAGGTCGCCGCGAATTTCGCGATCGTGTCGCCGAACGAGACGGACGCGCCGAAGATCAAGGCCGCGGTCGACGAGATCCTGAAGGTCCGCGGCCCGGCGCCCACGGGCTCCGCGGAGGAGCTGCGGGAGCAGGTGATGAAGCTCCAGGAGGAAGTGGCGTCGCTCCGCGAGGAGATCGCCCTGCTCCGCATGAAGGTCGAGCAGGGCGGCCGCCCGGCGCCGCGCCGCGGCGAGATGGAGCGCCCGAAGGAAGATGAGCAGCTGGTCAACCACTGCCGCCGCCTGATCCAGCAGCGGGCGGGCCAGGAGCAGATCGACGCCGCCGTGAAGGACATCGAGGCGTATGTCGGAACCAACGACGACCTGAAGAAACAGTACGTCGGCATCCTGACGCGCGTGCTGGACCTGAAGTACGGCAACGAGCTCGGCCAGGCCGCGATGCGGAAGCAGCTGGAGAAGTACGGCAAATGAAGCGGGCGCTTCCGCTTCTGCTCCTGCTGCTCGGCGCGGCTCAAGAGGAGCGCGTCGGCCTCGATTTCCCGAACGACGTCCTCCCGCACCTGACCCGGCTGGGATGCAACGCGGGCTCGTGTCACGGGTCGGCGACCGGCCAGAAGGGCTTCAAGCTCTCTCTCCTGGGTTACGATCCCGCCTGGGATTACGCGGCGCTGACCCGCGAGCTGCGCGGACGGCGCGTCGATCTCGCGGAACCGGAGAAGAGCCTTCTCCTCCGGAAGCCGACGAAACAGCTCAAGCACGCCGGCGGCAAAGTCCTGAACGAGGACTCCGACTCCTACCGGGTGATCGTGGAGTGGCTGCGGTCCGGCGCCCCGTACCGGTCGGCGAAGCCGGTCGACCTGGTCCGCATCACCGCCGAGCCCGGCCGCGTGACCGCCCACTATTCGGACGGGTCGATCCGCGACGTCACCCGGCTCGCGCTGCTCACCTCGAACGACGACTCGATTGCCGAGCCCGACGGCACCGTCAAACGGGCGGGCGAGACGTCGATCATGGTCCGCTACGGCGGCCAGGTCGCGGCCGTCGTCGCCGGGAAGCCGTTCGGGCCGAAGGTCGAGGTCACTGAGCGGCGCAACTTCGTCGACGACTTCGTGAACGACAAGCTCTCGCGATACGGCCTGGCGCCGCTCGCGTCCTGCGACGATGCGACGTTCCTCCGCCGCGCGACGCTCGACGCGCTCGGGACGATCCCGACGCCCGACGAGGTCCGCGCGTTCGACGGCAACCGCGACCGCCTGGTGGACGATCTCCTCTCCCGGCCCGAGTTCGTGGACCACTGGAGCTCCCGCTGGTCGACTGTCCTTCACGCCCGGGCGCCGGAATATCGCGACTGGGTCCGGTCCCGGTTCCTGGAGCCTTACGACGAAACCGTGCGGCGCCTTCTCGGGAAGGTGCCTCATCTGTACTTCTCGATCAGCGACCCCAAGCAGCTCGCGGAGTTCGTCGGACAGTCCCTGCTCGGGGCCCGCTGGATGTGCGCCCAGTGCCACAACCATCCGTTCGAGCGGTTCACCCAGCTCAACTATTACGAGATGGCGGCGTTCTTCGCACGGGTCCGCGTCCGAGAGAGCCAGGTCGTCCTGGAGCCGCGCGGCGAGCTGGAGCTTCACGGCAAGCCGGTGCTGCCGCCGTTCGGGTCGAGCCCCGACCGGCGCGAGGATCTCGCCCGCTGGGTGACGGACAGCGACGCCTTCGCCCGCGCGGCCGCGAACCGGGTCTGGGCGATGCTGATGGGCCGCGGTCTGGTCGAGCCCGTGGACGACCTGCGGGCCAGCAATCCCGCCACCCATCCGGAGCTGCTCGAGGCGCTCGCCCGGGAGTTCCGGAAGGAGTTCTCGCTGAAGCGGACGATCGGCCTCGTGATGAAGTCCGCGGCGTACGCGCGGAAGTGCGGAAAGGGCGACGCGTTCTACGCCGCGAAGATCGCGAAGCCTCTGGAGGGGGACGTGCTGGCGCGGGCGATCTCGCAGGCGACCCGCGGCACGCTCGCGCCCGACAAGGTGTTCGAGGGCGAGACGCTCGCCCGGACGCTCCACCTGATGAACAGCGCGGATATGGACCGCCTGCTGGCCGCCGATACGGTCGAGAACCTCTATCTGCGCGCCCTCTCCCGCCTGCCGACCGCCGCGGAGCGGGCCCACTGGAGCGGAACCGACGACCTGTACCTGAAGGATCTTTTCTGGGCCCTTTTGAACTCGAAAGAGTTCGGGACGAACCACTGATGTGCACGCGCCGACAGTTCCTGGTGGGCTCCGTCTTCGGCCTGACGCTCGCCGACGCGATCGCCTGGGGGAAGGCGTCGAAGACGAAGTCCTGCATCCTGGTCTGGCTCAACGGCGGGCCGAGCCATCTCGACCTGTTCGACCTCAAGCCCGACGCGCCGGCCGAAATCCGCGGCCCGTTCAAGCCGGGGCGGACGCCGCTCGACTCGGTCCGCGTGAACGAGCATCTGCCGCTCCTCGCGGGGATGCTCGACCGCTGCACGCTGATCCGGTCGGTGACGTCGCCCGAGGGCAACCACGACCGCGCGTCGCACTACATGCTGACCGGCTACCGGCCGACGCCGGCGTTGGTCTATCCGGCGTTCAGTTCCGTCGTCGCGAAGGAGTTTGGCGTCGGGAAGACGCTGCCGAACGTCATCGCGGTCCCCACGGCGCCCACCTATGCGGGCGCCGGGTATCTGTCGGGGGCGTTCGAGCCCTTCTCCTGCAGCTCGGTGAAGGATCTGGAGAGCCCGGTTTCGGAAGACCGGCTCGATCGTCGACGCTCGATGCTCGCCGCGGTCGACAAGTTCTGCACCGTCGTCGAGGAGCTTCCGGCGCGGGACACGTTCCTGGAGCAGGCGTTCGGCCTCGTCACGTCGAAGGAGGCGCGGGCGGCGTTCGACGTCGCCCGTGAGGACGGGAAGACGCGCGGGCGATACGGCGGCTCGCGGCTCGGGCAGTCGTGCCTGCTGGCGCGTCGGCTCGTCGAAGCGGGCGCCCGGTTCGTCACCGTCAACGACGAAGGGTGGGACACCCACCAGGACATCCACAAGGCGCTCGCGGGGAATTTCGTGAACGGGAAGTACGCGTACGGCGGCAAGCTGCCGGAGCTCGACCGGGCGGTGTCGGCGCTGCTGGAGGATCTCGAGGCGCGCGGGCTGTTGGAGTCGACGCTCGTGATCATGATGGGCGAGTTCGGCCGGACGCCGAAGCTCAACACGATCGGCGGCCGGGACCACTGGCCGCGGGCGAGCTCGGTGCTCCTGGCCGGCGGCGGGGCGAAGCGGGGCGGAGTGGTGGGCGAGACCGATGCGTACGGCGAGCTGCCGGCGGAGCGCCCGGTGGGTCCGGAGGACATCCTCCACACGGTCTATCACCTGCTCGGCATCGACGCGGACAAGGAGTACCGGACGGCGACGAACCGGCCGGTGAAGGTGCTGGACAAGGGCGAGGTCATCCGGGAGGCGATTGCGTGATCGCACTCCTGCTGTCGATCACGGCGGTGGCGTGGGACGGCGAGCGGCTGTACGTCGCCCGTCCCGGCGGGATCGACGTGTATCGAGAGGGCCGGATCGTCGAGCGGCTCGGCCACGAGAAGCGCGTCGTCCTCGGGCTCGCGGTGCGCGACGGCCGGGTCGCGGAGTGCGGGGGAAGGGCGGGCGAGAAGGGCGAGGTCCGGATCTGGGAGAATGGCAAGGTGGTCCGGACGGTGGAGGCCCATGGGGACGTCATCTATCGCGTGGCGTGGAGCGCGGACGGGAAGACGCTCTTTACGGCGGGCGGGGACAAGAAGATCGGCGTCGTCGAGGCCGAGACGGGGAAGGTCGACTACCTCGAGGGCCACACGGGCGCGGTGCTGGCGCTCGCGGTGCACGGCGACGTGCTGGTGAGCGGCGGCGCCGATCGGACGATCCGGGTATGGAAGGGGCGGACGCTGGTCCGGACCATCAACAACCATTGGGATTCGGTCCACGCGCTCGCGTTCTCGCCGGACGGCAAGTATCTCGCGAGCGGGTCGGGCGACAAGACGGTGCGGATCTGGCAGCCGGAGATCGGCCGCCTGGTGCGCATCGTGAAAGGTCACGACGGCGCGGTGCTCGATCTCGCCTGGACGTCGCGGAACGTGATCTCGGCGTCGAGCGACGGCAAGGTGCGCTTCATCTCGCCGGACGACGTGACGATCGAGCGCGAGCTCGACGGCCCGGGCGACTGGGTCAACGCCCTCTGTCCCGCCGGCGACCGCCTCTTCGTGGGCGACGCCGCCGGCCGCCTCCGCGAGCTGGGAACAAAATAGACCGTCTGTTTTGTTCCTCGCCTAGCGGAGGGCGCCGGCCCACAGGAGGGCGAGGTCGAGGCGGCGCTGAAGCGCGACCTTGGCATGGCACCGGCGGCACTTCCAGAGGCGGAGGCGATTCTTCCCGCCGCAGCGGGGGCAGATCCACACGAGCTTCTTCATCCATCACTCCCAGGCTTTAGGGTGACCGACGGGTGCTGCCCCCGTACCTCCTGAGCCACAGTCAGGCGTGCAGCGCTGCTACACCACGGCCACCATGCATGCCTTAGTCCGAGCGGCTGGAGTTGCACCAGCGTCGGGCGGTTATCGGCCGCCAATTCTGCTCTTGAACTACGCTCGGTTGGAGCGGCTGCGGAGAATCGCACTCCGACCTCGACCTTGGCATAGTCGCGCGCTGCTCTTACGCCACAGCCGCAT
>Ga0134121_10001491_pt1 | contig 21982 bp, 18 predicted proteins | sample KB301_FD_96463 | JGI IMG/M metagenome (GOLD analysis project Ga0134121, IMG submission 96463) | Terrestrial soil microbial communities without Nitrogen fertilizer from Kellogg Biological Station, Michigan, USA - KB3-0-1 | ecosystem: Environmental > Terrestrial > Soil > Unclassified ... | reverse complement strand
GGCGGCCTCGGCGTCACCGACAAGCTCATCACCTGCCTCATGGTCGAGGAGCTCTGCTGGGGCGACGCCGGCATCGCCATCCACATCGTCGCCAGCGGCCTCTGCGCCAAGGCGATCGAGGCGATGGGCACGCCCGAGCAGAACAAGCGGTGGCTCGCGCCGTTCTGCAACCCGAACAACGACCCGAAGATGCCCCACATCGGCGCGTTCTGCCTGACGGAACCCGGCGCGGGTTCGAACGTCACCGGCATGTCGACCATCGCAAAGCGCGACGGCAAGGACTGGGTGATCAACGGCACGAAGCAGTTCATCACCAACGGCGGCATCGCCGACACCTATGCGGTCATCGCCCAGACCAATCCCGAGGCCAAGTCGACGTCGGAGCGGGTCCAGGGCCTCGCCGGTTTCGTCGTCCAGAAGGGGACCAAGGGCGTGACCGCCGGCAACGACCTCATCAAATGGGGCGTGCTCGCCACGAACACCACGGAAGTCCACTTCGACAACGTCCGCATTCCCGCCGAGAACAAGCTGGGCTCGGATACCACCGGCGGCATGATGGGCGTCGTCGCGACGCTGGAGGCGTCCCGCGTGATGGTGGCCTCCGCCGCGCTCGGCATCGCCCGCGCGGCCCACGAGACCGCCGTCGCGTACGCCAAGACCCGGGTCCAGAAGAAGCCGATCATCGAGTTCCAGGCCGTCGGCCACAAGCTGGCCGACGCGGAGACTCATATCCAGGCGGCGCGCGGCCTCGTCTGGAAGGCGGCGTGGATGGCCTCGAACAACGTGCCCTTCACCCGCGGCGAAGGCAGCCAGGCGAAGCTCTACTGCGGCGAGGTCGCGGTGCAGACGTGCCTCGACGCCATCCAGATCCACGGCGGCTACGGGTTCATGAAGGAGTACGACTGCGGCCGCTGGCTGCTCGACGCGATCATTTTCAGAATCTGGGAAGGAACCGCGGAGATCCAGAGGAACACGATCGTGCGGTATCTCTCCCAAGGAGGAGACGGTGAGTAAGGACGCGGTCATTCTCGACGCGCTGCGGACCCCGATCGGCAAGAAGGACGGCGCGCTCGCCCACTGGCGGCCCGACGACCTCGCCGGCGAGGTGATGGCGGCGCTCGTCAAGCGCAACGGTGTCGACCCCGCCTCGGTGGACGACATCGTCCTGGGCTGCGTCACGCAGGTCCAGGAGCAGGGCTTCAACATCGCCCGCAATGCCGCGCTCGCCGGCGGCTTCCCCGTCACGGTCCCGGCCGCGGCGGTGAACCGGCTTTGCGCCTCGAGCCTCCAGGCCGTCGCGTTCGCGGCGGCGGAGATCGGGTCGGGCCAGGCGGAGCTCGCCATCGGCGCGGGCACCGAGTCCATGACCCGCGTCCCGATGGGCAGCGACGGCGGCCCCTTCTCCCCCCGGATCCTCGAGCGGTTCGACCTGGTCAACCAGGGCATCTCGGCGGAATTCATCGCCGAGAAGTGGCAGCTCTCGCGGAAGCAGCTCGACGAGTTCTCGTTCAACAGCCACGTGAAGGCCAACAAGGCCGACTTCAAGCCGGAGATCCATCCGATCGACGGGATCACCGTCGACGAGGGACCTCGCAAGGATCCCTCGCTCGAAAAGATGAGCACCCTCAAGCCGGCGTTCAAGGAAGGCGGCGTCATCACGGCCGCCAATTCCAGCCAGATCTCCGACGGCGCGGCGGCGCTGCTGCTGGCGTCGCCCGACCGGGCGAAGAAGCTCGACCGCAAGCCGCGGGCCCGCTTCGTCGCCTCGGCCTCGGTCGGCGTCGACCCCACGATCATGCTGACGGGCCCCATCCCGGCGACCGAGAAGGTGCTGCGGATGGCGGGCCTGAAGATGAAGGACATCGATCTCTTCGAGTGCAACGAGGCGTTCGCCCCGGTGGTGCTCGCCTGGATGAAGGAGACGGGCGCCGATCCCGCGCGGGTGAACGTGAACGGCGGCGCGATCGCGCTGGGCCATCCGCTCGGCTCGTCGGGCGCGCGCCTGCTCACCACGATCCTCTATGAGATGGAGCGGCGGGCGGTGAAGCGGGGTCTCGTCACGATGTGCATCGGCATGGGCCAGGGCGTCGCCACGATCATCGAACGGCTGTGAAGATGCCGCAGAGACACCGAGACGCAGAGAGGATCCGTGAGAGGATCTGCTCGGCGTCTCCACGTCTCGGCGGCTGATTGCGGGGGATCCATGAAACTGCTCGAAGGCAAGGTCGCGATCATCACCGGCGCTGGCGGCGGCCTGGGACGGGCCCACGCGCTCGCCTTCGCCGCCGAAGGGGCGAAGGTCCTGGTGAACGATCCGGGCGTCTCGCGCGACGGCAGCGGCGGCGGCGCCAAGATGGCCGACACCGTCGTCGACGAGATCAAGAAGGCCGGCGGCCAGGCGGCCGCCAACTACGACTCCGTGGCCGACGCCGGCGAGAAAATCGTCAAGGCCGCGGTCGACGCCTTCGGGAAGGTCGACATCCTCGTCAACAACGCCGGCATCCTCCGCGACAAGACGATCCACAACATGACCGACGACATGTGGGATCTCGTGGTCGCGGTCCACCTGCGCGGCACGTTCCTCTGCACCCGCGCCGCTGCGAAAGCCATGAAGGACAAAGGGACCGGGGGGCGGATCATCAACACGACGTCGGTCGCCGGCCTGAAGGGCAACTTCGGCCAGTCGAACTACAGCGCCGCGAAGGCGGGCATCTACGGCTTCACCCTGACGGCGGCGATGGAGCTCGCCAAGGACGGCATCACCGTCAACGCGATCGCGCCGATCGCCAAGACGCGGATGACCGAGGAGATCGAGAGCGTCCCGGCCGAGTACCGGCCCGAGGAAGTCTCGCCGCTCGTCGTCTTCTTCGCGAGCGACCTCTCGAAGGACCTGAGCGGCCGCATCATCGGCGTCCACGGCCGCCATCTCTTCGAGTACAAGATGGAGATCACCGAGGGGAAGGAGAAGAAGGAAGCCTGGACTCCGGCGGAGATCGGCGAGTGGATCCGCACGCCGGAGACGCCCAAGTCGGCCGCCCCTGCGGCGGCGGCGGGCGGCGGCCCGAGCGTGGGCGCGGTCTTCAAGGCGCTGCCCGGCGCGTTCGACCCCGAGAAGTCGGCGGGCTGGGACTCGCTCCTCCACTTCGCCGTCACGGGCGCGGGCGACTGGACCGTCGAGGTGAAGAACAAGACCGTCCGGGTCGCCGAGGGGAAACCCGACGCGCCCACCTGCGTCATCACCGTCGACGCCGACACGCTGATCGGCATGGTCCAGGGCAAGATCAAGGGCGACGCCGCGTTCATGAGCGGGAAGCTCAAGGCCACGAAGGTCCCCGACCTCGGCAAATTCGGAAAGGCGTTCGACTTCAAGAAGATCAAGCTCGACGCCCCCGCGGCGGCTCCGGCCGGCGGCGGCGGCGGCGGCTCGATCGCTTCCGTGTTCCAGTCGCTTCCCGGCGCGTTCGACGCCGAGAAGTCGGCGGGCTGGGACACGCTCATCCACTTCGCGGTGACCGGCGCGGGCGACTGGACCGTCGAAGTGAAGGACAAGAAGGTCCGCGTCGCCGAAGGCAAGCCCGCGGCGCCGACGTCGGTGATCACGACCGACGCCGACACGCTCCTCGGCATGGTCGAGGGGAAGATCAAGGGCGACATGGCCTTCATGTCCGGCAAGCTGAAGGCGACGAAGGTCCCCGATCTCGCGAAATTCGGGAAGGCGTTCGACTTCAAGAAGATCAAGGTCGGAGCTCCGGCCGCGGCCGCACCGGCGGCGCCGAAGAGCGTCGACTTGCAGTCCGTGCTGTCGCGGATGGTCGGCCAGTTCCTGCCCGACAAGGCGGCGGGATTCAACGGGACGATCCTGTTCAAGGTCGACGGCCAGGCGGCGACGCTCGAGATCAAGGACCGGACCGTCGCGGTCAAGCCGCCCGTCCCGCTTCCCACCTGCATGATCACCATCGACGGCGGGACGCTGTCGGGGATCGTCGACGCGTCGGTCGACGTCCAGAAGGCGTTCAGCGAGGGCAAGATCAAGGTCACCCATCCGCCCAGCTGGATGAAGTTCCGCCAGATCTTCAAGTTCGAGCCCGAGAAGGGGCTCCATCGGTCGCTGATCGGCAAGAAGTACGGCGGCGCGGCGATGCTGATCCGCCCCGAGAAGCTCGCGGCCTACGAGGCCGCGGTCGAGGACGCGGGGACGCTGATCTTCCCCGTCACGCTGGTGAAGGATCCGTTCGTGAAGCTCTTCGAGGACCCCGACTTCAACGGCGAGCTTTCGAGGATGGTCCACGGCGAGCAGGTCTTCACGTTCCACCGGCCGCTCAAGGCGTGGGACCTGATCACGCCGCGCGGCCGCGTGCTCGGGATCGAAGACAAGTCGTCGGGCCAGATCCTGAACTTCGGCCAGCGCCTCTACTGCGAAGGCGACCTCGTCGTGGAGATGGAGTCGCGCCTCTTCTTCCGCGGCGAGTCGAAGGGCGAGAAGGCTCCGGCGGCCGCGCCTCCCGCCCGTCCGGCGCCGACGTCGACGAGCAAGGTGACGGTTCCGCCCGACCTCCCCCGCCGGTACGCCGAGGCGTCGGGCGACATGAACCCGATCCACGTCGACAAGACGTTCGCCCAGTCGGCGGGCTTCAAGGACGTCATCCTCCACGGCCTGGGCACGCTCGCGCTGGTCGCGAAGTCGCTCCCCAAGGACCTCGTCCAGCTCCAGGTCCGGTTCGCCAAGCCGGTCTACCCGAACGACCCGCTCACCACGTCGTTCTGGCGGTCGGGCGACCGGATCGAGTTCGAGACGCTGAACGCGGCGGGCGAGGCGGTGCTGTCGCAAGGCGTGGCGGTCGTCCGTCCCAAGGCCGTGTAACCGCGGCGCTCCTTTCCTTCTGAACAAGGCAGGAAAGGAGGTTGCCGTGAGCTACCAGGCCTACCTGAAGCTGGAAGGGATCGCCGGCGACTGCGCCGATCCCGGCCACAAGGACTGGATGGTCCTCGAGTCGTTCAACCAGAACGTCAACGGCCCCCAGGAGCGCGGCGGCCGCGCCGTGATGACGGACATCGCGTTCACGAAGCTGGCCGATCGCGCCACGCCGCTCCTCGCCCGCGCCACGGCGGAAGGGCGCCACTTCAAGGAAGCGATCCTGGAGTGCTGCGTCCCCGACGGCGCGAAGCCGAAGTACCTGGAAATCCGCCTGACGAACGTGCGGGTGACCAACTACGGCATCTCGGGCGCGCCGCAGAGCGACACGCGGACGCCCTACGAGAACCTGATGCTCGGGTTCGACAAGATCGAGTGGCTGTACTACCCGAACGCGTTCGTTGCCGGCCACGAGAAGGAGACTTCGGTCTGCCGTACGGCCTGGAGTGCGGACGGGAAGGTCGCGGCCGTCTGATCTAAGCGCCCCCGGATCGACGCCCGCCGGCGCCCCGGCCGGAGAGTGTCGACATTTTACGTCACCGCCGCCGCCACTGTATTAGTACAGCAACACGGCACGCCGTTTGCTGATCACGACCCCGTGAAGCCGATCGTCTTCTGGAGCCTGATGGGCGTGGGGCTGCTGACGGTCGCCGTGGTGGCGAACCTCTGCCCCACCTGCCGGGAGTTCGGCCGCCATCATCACAGTCCCGAGCGGGCGCCCGACGCCACGATGAAGACGATCTCGGCCGCCCAGACCGACTTCCGGACGAACCTGCGGAGCGGCGACTCCTTCCCCCGGTTCTGGAGAGCGGACATCGCGGGGCTCTACGCCCTTGCCCCCGGCGGGGGCCCCGCGATCAAGCTCATTGACCTTTCCGTCGCGGCGGCCGACGAGCGGCCCCGGACCGATCTCGCGGGCCTCGCCGTGCGGACCCCGAAGGCCGGCTACTGGTACCGGTCCATCCGCCACGCGAACGAAGACGGCCAGGCGCTCGATCCGAACCGCTTTGCCTACTGCGCTTTCCCGGACACCGAGAGCGCCGGGCGGTACATCTACGTCGTCGATGAACGCCGCCAGGTCTATCGCGCCGAGGCGAACGGCCGCCGCGGCGTCGAAGTCTTTCCCACCGACGAGGAACTGAGGAAGCAATGGTCCAAAATCGACTGATCGGGGCGTCGTTCCTTCTGGCGATGTTCGCCGCGCTGGCGGCGGTTCCCCAGTCTGAACCGCGCGGGACGGAGATGAGGTCGCTGCTCGACGACCTGACGCCCTTGCCGAGCCTGAAGGACCTCGCCGCCGCGACCCGCGATTTTCGAGGGTGCGACGGGGGCTCGAATCACGTCGCGGATTTCTGGACGGCGGACGTGGCGGGCCTCTATGAGCCCCCCGCGAACGACGTCCACGGGTGCCACGTGAACGACTTTTGGACGGCGAACGTCGTCGGCCTCTACACCCTGACGAGCGCCGCGGTGAGCGCCGATGATCGCGACTGGTGCAACGTGGTCAATGCCCTCCCTCGAGGGCGGATGCCCGATCTCGACGAAACGATCCGATTGATCGAGCTTTCGGTGGCTTCGGCGGATACGGAGGATCCATGAAGAAAGTGCTGCTGTACGGCGGCGTGTTCCTGGGGATCGGCGCGCTCGGCGTCGCGATCGCGGTGCCCGGACTTACCAGCAGCTGACGCGCGTCCAACGTGCGGAATGCGTCGTCGACCTTGAAGACGATCACTTCCGCCCAGGCGGACTTCCGTGCGAACGACCGCGACTGGAACCACGTCAACGACTACTGGCGCCCCGACATCGCCGGCCTCTATGCCGTCGAGGTCGAAGGGGTCGCGATCAAGCTGATCGAGCTGTCCGCGGCGGCGGCCGACGACCGGCCGCTCACGAGCATGGAAAAGTATTCGGTCCAGAGCCCCAAGGCCGGCTTCTGGTTCCGTGCCCTTCCCCACGCCGGCGAGAAGCCGCGCGGGCCCGACCGCTTCGCTGCCTGCACGTTCCCGGTGAGCCTCGAGGCCGGCCGATGGGGGACGTACATCGTCAGCGAGGAGAACGTGATTCGGCGGCGGCTCCTGGGCCACGCCAAGGGAATCGAGGCCTATCCGAGCGACGCCGACCTGAAGGCCAAGGAGTGGGCGGTGATGGACTAAGGCGTCGGGTGGAGCCCGCACTCCTTGTTCTTCGGGTCCTCCCACCACCAGCGCCCGGCCCGCTCGTCCTCGCCCGGCTTTACCGCCCGCGTGCAGGGGGCGCAGCCGATCGAAGGATAGCCCATCGCGTGCAGCTTGTTCGTGGGCACGCCGTTCGCCTTCAGATAGTCGAACACCTGCGGCGTCGTCCAGTCGGCGAGCGGGTTCACCTTCACGATCTTGTCGTGCTGGAAATCGACCTCGACCTTCGCGAGCTTGCCGCGCGTCACCGCCTGGGTCCGCCGAAGCCCCGTGATCCAGCCGTCCAGCTTCCGCAGCATCCGGTTGAGCGGCTCGACCTTACGGACGCCGCAGCATTCTTTCCGGTTCTCGAGCGAGCGGTAGAACAGGTTGATCCCCTTCTCCCCGACCATCTTCTCGACCGCCGCCGCGTCCGGAAACTGGACCTCGACCGCGATCTTGTACTTCGACTGGACTTCGTCGATGAGCTCGTAGGTCTCGGGGTTGAGCCGGCCGGTGTCGAGCGTGAAGACGCGCGCCGCCTTCGGGTCGATGCGGTGCATCATGTCGAGCACCGCCACGTCCTCCGCGCCGCTCCAGGCCAGCGCGATCTGCCGGCCGAACGTCGAGAGCGCCCACTGGAGGACCTCCTGGGGCGAGGCCTTCTCGAGCGTCGCGTTCAGCGACGCGACTTCTTCCTTGGTCAGACGTTTCCCGGGGACGATCGCCATGAGCACCCGTATAGCACGACGGAGATTCCCCGTCCAGCGCGAATCGCTCCTCCTAGACGCGCGAATTGTCGATCTAATTCCGGGCGACTGGAGTGTAAGACATGATGGAAACGACGATCCTCCGCAGGCTGCCGCCGGTCTCGGCCCGCAGCCCCCTCTTCCTGGGCGGATGCGGCCTGCTGTTCGTCCTGATCGGCCTCTTCGCGGGCGCCTACCTGCTGATCCCGGCGGGCCTTGCGTTCGTGCTCGGCCTCGGGCTCGGGCTCTCCGCCTGGCTGCGCGTCAAGTTCGGCCACGCCTATCCGAGCGAGGGCAAGATCACCCTCGTCGCCGCGACCTTCTTCAACGGCAGTCTTACGTGCTACGTCACGCTCGCCGGATACATCCTGCTCCGGTTCGGGACCTAGTCCAGATCCGGTCCAGGTCGGTCACTTCGAGATCCAGCTTCGCCATCAGCGTCCGGGCGTCGCCCGGCGCCTTCACCTTGGCGTCGTTGTCGAAATAGCAGTACACGTCCCGCTCCCGGCTCCAGTCGCGGATCCGTTCGGCCCACCGATCGAGCGCCTCGGCGGAGTATCCGCTGGCATAGAGCTCGACGTCCCCGTGGAGGCGGAGATACATGAAGTCCGCGGTGGGGTCGTCGAAGAAGGGCCACCTTCCGGCCGTGTCGGCGACCACCAGGGCCGCAGGGCGGTCCCGGAGCAGGCGGAAGAACGCCTCGTTCCGGAACGTGGGACTGCGCACCTCGATCGCGTACCGGATCCGGCTCGACGCCCGCGGCTCACCGCCGGCCTGCAGCTCGCCGTGGCGGCGGGCCAGGGTCGCGGCCGCGACCGTCGTCTCCGGCAGCATCTCGAGGAAGCTGCGAAAACGCCCCTCGTCGAACTTGAACGCCTCCGGAAACTGCCAGAGGATCGGCCCGAGCTTGGGACCGAGGCTCAGGAGTCCCGACCCGAAGAAGCGCGCCAGCGCCCGCTCCGGCTCCCGAAGCTTGAGCATGTGCGTGATGAAGCGGGAGCCTTTGATGCTGAAGACGAACCCTGGCGGCGTCTCCCCGGCCCACCGAAGATAGGAGGACGGCCGCTGAAGGCTGTAGAACGAGCCGTTGAGCTCGATGCTGGGGACCGCGCGCGACGCGAACGCGAGCTCCAGCCGCTGGGGCAGGCCGTCGGGATAGAAGACGCCGCGCCAGGGCGGGTACCGCCAGCCGGAGATGCCGACCAGGATCCTGGAGGACATCGACCCTCCAAGATCATGGTACGTCGGGCGGCGTCCGGGCGCTCGTCCGTTTCCGATGGACGAACGCGGCCGCGCCCAGGACTCCCGCCGCCCCGAGATAGACGCCGCGCCAGCGAGCCGCCCGCCGCCCCGCCTCCCGTGCAATTTCCGCCGCCGGCGGAGAATTCCAATAGGGCCTTCAATACGGGAGTGGAGGCGAAGGATTCCGGACCACCGAGGCAATCACCGCCAGGGGGGAAACGAACAGCAGCGCGATCAGGCCGGTCAGAAGAAGCTTGTTCATGCCCCTTGGACGTTCGGGGCGGAGGCGCGGTTAACGGCCGACGTCGCGAACCACGTCGAGCATGAACCGGAGCCCCTCGCGGACGCTGTCGACCCGCACCCGCTCGTTGTGATGGTGGGGCGTCGCCTCCTCGACCTCGCCGACGGGACAGGGGCTCACGCCGTAGCACGGGATGCCCTTCATCCGGAAGAATCGCAAATCGGTCGCGCCGGTGCTCATGCGCGGAACGACGACCGCCCGGGGCGAGGTGCGCCTCGCGGTCGCGACCAGCGCGCGGAACATCTCGGTGTCCAGCGACGAGGGTGGCGCGTCGACCCCGCGGTCGACGAGGAAGACGCCGACGTCGCCCGCCTTGCGCTCGCGCTTCCACTTCTCGACCGCCGGCTCGCCGCCCTCGACCAGGTCGTACTTCGCGATCCCCGCGTGGGCCAGCAGGCCGCGGATGAGGTCCTCGATCTTGTCGCCCGGGAGGAGCCGCGCGTTGAAGTTGATCTCGACGTCGGGCGGCAGGACGTTTTCGCGGATGCCGCCCCGGACGAGCGTGGGGACGAAGGTCGACCGCAGCTGCGCGTTGAACCGCGGGTTCTGGGTGAGGAAAGCGGCGGCTTCGAGGTCGCCCGCCGCCGCCTTGGCCATGTAGGCCTGGCCCCACACCGTTCCGGGCCGCGCCGCGCCCAGGCCCTCCAGCGACGCGCGCGTCGTTTCGAGCAGCCGGATCGGCGTCTGGTACGACTCGATCTTCGCCAGGACCTTCGCCGCCTCGTAGATCGCGTTCTGCTTCATGGGAATCGAGCTGTGGCCGCTCTCGCCGGGGAGGAAGAGGCGGAAGTCGTTGTAGACCTTCTCCGCGGTCTCGAAGCCGTACTGGACCACCTCGTTCTGGCCGAGCATCGCGCTGCCGCCCTCGGAGAGGACGAACTCGCACGCGATCGTGTCCCAGTGGGACTCCACCATCCACTTGGCGCCGAACGCGCCGCTCGATTCCTCGTCGGCGTTGAGCATCAGGATCACGTCGCGCGAAAGGCGGTCCTTCGACCGCGCGAGGATCCGCAGGAGCTGGATGAAGATCGCCGCGTCGTCCTTGTCGTCGAGCGCGCCGCGGCCCCAGATGAAGCCCTCGCGGACCTCCCCCGAGAGCGGATCGACCTGCCACTGGGAGCGGTCGACGTTGACGACGTCGACGTGGGCCATCAGGAGCACGGGCTTCTTCGCGCCGGTCCCCCGGACGCGGGCGACCAGGTTGCCCCGTCCCGGCTCCAGCTCGAAGATTTCGGCGGCGATCCCGTCGGCGGCGAAGAGCCCCTTCACGTGACGGAGCAGCGCGGTCTCGTCGGCGTTCTTCTTCCCCGACCCGGGCTGGGGCGGGTTGATCGTATCGAAGCGGATCAGCTCGCGGAGGAGGTCGATCGTGTCCTGCTCGTCGCGGGCGGAATCGGGCGCGAGCGCGGTGCCGTGAGGCAGCTCCGCGCAGGCCGAGAGCGCCAGCAGTGCCGCCAGTCCGAGTGCCCGCATGAGTGGAATCCTTGATACTTGAAGCTTGATGCCCGATGCCACTCTTTTTAGACTTCCATTGATGCATACCGCCGGAAAGATCGAGGACCGCGTGTTCGGGATGTCGAACCGGCTGCCGCCGCTGCCGATCGTCACACGCGAATCCACCGAATACGACCTCCTGAGCGTCTCCGTGGACGGCGCCGAGGTGGCCTACGCCCAGCAGGGGCGCGTGGCGTTGCCGCCGCTGGTGATGCTCCACGGCTGGGCGGCGTCGCACAAGTTCTGGAAGTACTCGTTCTCGGCGTTCTCGCCGCGGTGGCGCGTCATCGCGCCCGACCTCGTCGGCTTCGGGATCTCCGAGAAGCCCAAGCGAGACTACTCGCTCGAAGGGTTGACCACGTGGTTCGGCCGGTTCCTCGACGCGATGAAGCTCGACCGGATCACGCTCGTGGCCCACTCGATGGGCGGGACGATCGCGCTGCTTTACGCGATCCAGCACCCGGAGCGGATCGAGCGGCTCGTGGTCTCCAATCCGGTCATCGTCGGCGAGACCGCCTTCACGGGGCGGACGAAGCTCTGCATGGCGCCGGGCATCAAGAGGATCCTGTTCTCGCTGGCGAACGTCGGCTGGATCCGCCGCTGGGTGGCGAGGGACTTCACGGTGATCGGCCAGCTCGACGACGACCTCTCGCTCGACGTCACCAAGGGGACGTACCAGTCGATGTTCGACTCGCTTCGTTCGACGGCGAAGGCGGATCTGCGCGGCGCGCTGTCGTCGCTCGCGGTGCCGACGCTCTCGATCGGCACCGAGAAGGATCTCCTCGTGGCGCCCGACCAGTACGCGCTCGTCCCCGCGCAGAAGAAGGTTTCGATCCCCGACACGGGCCACATCCCGATGATCGAGCGGCCCGAGGTCTTCAATCAGACGCTGAACGAGTTCCTCACGGGCACGTCGACGCACGGATAGTCAGAAGCGGATCGACCAGCCCGCCACGACGTTGTGGCTGTCGGCCCCCGCCCTTCGAAGCGCTTCCTGACGGATGTACCCCACGCGGACGCCCATCCGGGACCCCAGCGAGGTGCCGGCGAGGAGCCCGTACAGGAGATTGCTCCGCTCGTCGTCCTTCCGGACCCCGTCAACCTCCGACCGGCCGCCGAGACCGTACGAGGCGCCGACCGAGACCCAGAACGCGTCGAAGGTCCGCACGACGTGACCCTGGAGGGAGTAGAGGGGATCCTTCTCGAGTCGGCTGCCGTCGAAGAAGTCGTCGTTGGGGGTGTAGAAGAACACCGATCCGGTCAGCTCGAAGGACCACGGCCCGACGGCATGGACGACCCCCAACTGGGGCTCGAACTCGAATCGGTTGTCGCCCAGGTTGATGAGCCGGTCGTCGCTGTACTGGCCGAGGGGCAGACGCACGGCGAGCGCGGCGCCCGCAATGGTGCGGGTCTCGTGGGCCCGGAGGTATTCCTGGAACTGCTCCCCCTCCAGGGCCGGCGACCCGATGAAGTTCAGGGAGAGCCGGACGCGAGGGTCCCCCATCCCGCTCCGCCCGACCGACCGGGGGACGCCGTCCAGGAGTCCAGTCCATCGGCCGCTCTGAATCGGTATCTGAAGATCCGCCCGAGCCGTCATGTCGCCGACGCCGAAGTAGCGATTGTAGGTGGCCAGGACCGTATGCAGATCGACCTCCGCGTTCTCGATCCTCAGGGCGGGGTCGAAGTGAAGCTCGCCGGTGGAGTAGGCGTAGGTCACGTCGGCGACGTTGGTATCGACCGGCAGGTGGGTCCACCGGCGGGGCTGCATGTCCTGCGCGAACGCATCGGTCCCGGCGAACAGGAGGAGACCGACCAGGACTCGACGGCTCGGCACTTCTTCTAGGGTCCGATCACCCGCCCCCGCCGTCAAGGTCGTCCCTCAGTTCCGCTGCGCCGACCAGACCAGCGCGTTGCGGACCACCTGAGCGTACGGACTGCCGATCACGAAGTTCTCCACGCGCTCTCCCGCCTGGAGATAGACCAGCCGTCCCGCGGTGCCGTCGCCGTTCCAGTCGAACCGCTTCGTGAATCCCGCCGTGTGGACCTGGCCCGGCGACGCGACGTAGTCGTTCGCGAACAGCGGCCGGATCTGGTTGATGCCGTCGCCGAACGAGGGCGTCCCGGTGAACGCGGTGTTGTTGTAGATCTCGTCGGTGATCGCGAACGACGGGTACCCCGAGGCGCCGGGATTCGACGGCGCGGGCGACGCCGGAAAGCCGCCGGGCGGCATCGTCGCCGCGGCGGCGTAGGTCACGCCGCAGGTCGAGACGAAGTGGCCGGTGTCGGTGCTCATCAGCAGATAGGGGCCCGAGTCGGGGTTGCGCGCCGACCACGTCGCCGACGCGGACTCCGCGCCGAACATCTGCCGGCAGAGGATGTTCTTGTTCGACGTGCCGGCCACGTGGTTGTAGAGCGCGTGATGAAGGGCGACCACGCCGCCGCCCGCGTCGGCGTAGCTCCGGAGCGCCGTCTGCAGGGCGTCGGTGAACGACGAGCTCCAGTGCTTGAAGACGAGGACGACGTCGAACGTCGCGAAATACGCCCCGATCGCGGCGGCGTCGTCGAGGCTGAACGGCAGCGCGCCGCCCAGCAGGTTGAGCTCCGTCACGACGAAGGTGTAGTCATCCTCCGGAGAATCCGCCGCGAGCAGCGACTGGAGGTCGAGGTAGTCGACCGGGATGACGCTCGCGGGCGACATGCCGTAGTTGGCCGGGATGTCGTTCGCGGGGTTCGACGGATCGACCGGGCCGCCGTGGAGGATGAGGACCGACGTGGGCGCGGCCATCTGCGCGGGAGTCGGATACGTCGTCATCATCGACGTCATCGCCGCGGCGGCGTGAACGACGGTCTGCGGATACCAGTCGCGGGACGTGGCGATCCGGTCGACGACCAGCGGCCGGTTCTGGAGGCAGGTCACGCCGAAGGCGGCGCAGACCGCGGACGTGTCGCCGTCGCCGAGCGGGTAGCCGGTCGCGCTGCGCCCCTGGAGCAGGCTGCGGCCGAGCCCGTCGGGCGCGGGCATCTGCCCCGCGGTTCCCGGAACGCGCACGAAGAGCGCCAGCGTGGCGGCGTGGCATTCGGCGAGCACCGGCTTGCCGGTTCCGAGCGCCTCGGAGACGAGCTGATGGAGCTTCTCCGCCGCCGCCTGGACGTCGGCCGCCGCGCCCACGTGAGCGCCGTCGACCGTGTCGGCATACGTGCCGTCGTAGCGGTAGTCGACCGCGCCGACGCCGCCGACGATCGCGAGCCCCTGGTAGTCGGCGAGCGACGCGACGTCCTGGATCCGGCCCGAGACCGGGATCTGGGCGGGCGTGTTCCATCCTCCGTCCCACGCGGAGCCGAAGGTCGACGCGTACGAGGCGGCGAACGCCGCGTACGACGATCCCGCGAGGCCGTCGGCGGAGGTCTGGACGTCGCCGTCGGTCTGGTACGACGTGGCGAATCCCGTGCCGCTGCTGCAGACGTCGACGGCGTATCCGGCGGCGCGAAGGGCTTCGATGGCGACTTTGTATTCCGCCCACCAGACGCGGTTGTAGGCGACGAACATGAGGACTTTCCGGCCGGTCGTCGGCGGCGGGGCCGGGGTCGTCGAGCCGGCCTTGCCGCACGCCGGCGCGAGGACGGCGATGGCGGCGAGGATCAGGGCGCGCGGGAGGGGTCGCATCATGGCGCTCTCCAAAGGGGCATTTCGCCCTCCCTGGATTTGCGCCGCCGATGACGCGTTTAGAAAATTCCGCGACCGCTACAGTTTCTGGAGTTCGTCGCCCGCGTAGACGGACCAGAGGGTCCCGGGGGCGAGGGACATGCATTCGGCGAAGCGCTGCTTGGCGGTTTCGCCGCCGCCGGTGCGCATGGAGACGAGGCCGAGCGCGAGGAGGGCGCGGCCGTCGACGGGCGAGAGGCGGAGGGCGGACTGGAGGTGCTGCGTGGCCTGGATCGGCTGGTGCTCGTGGTACGCGACGATGGCGAGCCGGTAGAAGTCTTCGAAGCGGGCCTCGCCGGTGGAGACCTTGGTGCGGGCGGCCTTGACGATCTCCTCCTGCTCCTTCGGGGTGCGGCCGACCCACCCCCGCGGCGCGTAGAGGATGGCGGCCTGGGGGCCGATGCGGTCGCGGAAGAAGGCGAAGCGGGCGGGATCGAGCGCCCCCTTGAAGCCCTTCCCCACGCCGTTGACCCACGCGCGGTAGTCGCGCGCGAACGAGGTGCCGAAGTCGTCCCCTCCCTCCAGGGCCGTCTCGTACTCCTTCTTGAACTTGCCGTTGTCGTGGAACTTGTCGAGCAGGATGCGGTAGTTGGCGAGCGCCTGGAGCACCGCCTGCTCGGGCTCGCGCGTCGGGACGAGCGGGACGAAGAGCGTATCGCGGTCCCACTCGTAGAATCCGCCGCCCGCGTAGGGGGCGATGAGGATCGACGCGGCCTCGGGGAGCATCGGGTCGCACTGCTCGGCGAGCGCGAGGGTGGCGTCGAGATCGGCCTTCACGATCCGCTGCTGGGCGGAGAGGAGGACCGAGTAGGTGCGGGCGAGGCCGGAGCCGGTGACGCCGAGCCAGAGGACCTGCTTCACGAACTTGAGCTCGCTCTGGACCCACGCCTCGCGCTCCTCGACCGTGACGGTGCGGGACGAGGCGGCGTCGCTCGCGAGGCGCTGGGAGACGCGCTTCTCGATGGCCTCGCGGTCGACCTGGCGGAGGGCGTCGAAGAGGGCGAGCTCGTCGGGCGTGCGGGCCCGTTCGCGGGCGCGGGCGATCATGCGGTTGCGGATCTCAGCGATCTGTCGCCGCTGCTCGGCGAGGCGCTCGTCGGGCGCCTGCTTGAGGCGGTACGTCATGGAGTCGAGGGTCTCGTCGATGCGGCCGTTGAGGAAGAGGTCGATGGACTGTTGATTGAAGCCGGGGAGGTTCTTGAAGAGGAGCGAGAGGCGCGTGTAGAGGCGGCCGCGGAGGTCGCGGATGAGCCGGGTGGTGCTGATGCCCTCGCCCTCGACGGCGGACATGCCGCCGTAGAGGAGGAACAGGCGGAAGCGCTGGAGGATCCACTCGGACAGGTAGTACTGGTTGGCGGGGCCGGAGGCGTAGAGCTCCTTGAGGAGGACGGCCTTGTTCTTGTCGCCGCCGGGGAGGAGGCGCCAGTCGAGGACGCCCTGGTCGATGAGGAGCCGTTCATCGGGCGAGAGGACGGCGCGGTCGGGACCTTCCTTGGTGACGCGGTGGAGGATCTTCTCGACCTCGTGCCACCAGAGGGAGTTGAGTTCGCCGGCGAGCGGGGCGAGTTCGGGGCGGGAGGCGACGCTGACCTCGCCGGCTCCGCGCTCGGCGAGGAAGTTTTCAACGGAGCGGTCGATTTCTGTGGTCACCGGACAATCCGAAGTATACCATCGCCCCTCATCCTGGAAGGGTTAACCTTCGGTGGAACCATTTCCATATATTATGGGTCAGGCGTATAAAATAAGGTATACTCCACCTGGGTCATGAAAGCGCGCGCGGTCCAGATCATCCTCAAGCGATGCCTGGGCCACCGCGACGGCGAGTCCGTCCTGGTGGTCACCGATCCCCCCATGGAACCGCGCGCCCGAGCCTTCCTCCAGCACGCCCATGACCTGGGCATCGACGCCACCCTCCTCACCATGGCCGCCCGCCAGACGTCCGGCGAGGAGCCCCCGCGCGCCGTCGCCGACGCCCTGAAGAACTCCACCATCGCCGTCCTCCTCACCTCGCGCTCCCTCTCCCACACCGCCGCCCGGCGCGAGGCGTGCGAGAAGCACGGCACCCGCATCGCCTCCATGCCCGGCGCCGACGCCGCGCGCCTGGAGACGCTGCTCGACATCGACTACGACGACCTCCGCGCCCGCAGCGAGGAGCTCGCCGGCCTCTTCGAGGGCGGCCAGCGCGTCCGCCTGACTTCCGCAACCGGCAGCGATCTCTCGCTCGAGATTCGCGGCCGCACCGTCTATCGCGACGTCGGCGATCTCTCCAAACCCGGATCGTTCGGCAACCTGCCCGCCGGCGAAGTCTGCCTCGCCCCCGTCGAGGGCAGCGCCGAGGGCATCATCTGCATCGACGGCTCCGTCGCCGGCCTCGGCCGGCTGAAGTCCCCCATCACGATCAAGTTCACCGGCGGCCGCGCCGTCGAGATCTCCGATCCGCGCCTGCGCGAGATCCTCGGGCCCCACGGGCCCGACGCCTTCCAGCTCGCCGAGTTCGGCATCGGCACCAACCCGCGCGCCGGCGTCGTGGGCAACGTCCTCGAGGACGAGAAGGCCGTCGGCACCGCCCACGTCGCGCTCGGCTCCAACGTCTCGATGGGCGGCCTCATCAATGTCCCCGTCCACGTCGACGCGATCCTCCTGAGCGCCCGCGTGGAGGTGGACGGCCGCGCGATCGACGAGAAGTTCCTCACGCCGACCCAGACGCCCGCGGTGGTCGACCCGGCCGCCGTGAACGTCGCCACCGTCGAGACGTTCCAGGTCCTCTTCCAGAACTCGAACGACCCGCAGTACATCCTCGACCTCGACACGCAGCGGTTCCTCGAGATCAACGCGAGCTTCGAGCGCCTGACGGGCTACGCGCGCGACGAGCTCCTCGCCGGCGCCGTCACGGCGCCCAAGCTCGTCGCCCGCGAGTCGCTCCCGACGTTCCAGCAGAAGCGCGAGACGCGCCGCATGACCCCCGCGGAGCGGTACGACCTCAAGGTCCTCACCAAGACCGGCGAGAAGCGCCCCGTGGAGCTCTCGGTGCGCCGCATCGTCCTCGCCGGCCGCGACGTCGTCGTGGGCACGATCCGCGACCTCTCCCACCGGAAGAAGCTCGAACAGGACATGTGGGAGAAGATCGAGGAGCTGGGCTACGCGAACAGCCGCATCTACGCGCTGACCGAGAAGATCCGCCGCGTCCCCGAGCTGACCCCGCAGCTCCTCCACATCACCGACGAGGAGGAGCTCCTCGAGCGCACCGCGCAGCTCCTGTGCGCGCGCGAGGGCCTGGGCTACGCCGACGTGAACTTCTACCTGCTGCGCGACGACGGCCTCGAGCTCTGCTACTCGACCATCAAGACCAAGAAGCGGAAGATGAAGCTTTCCGGCGACCACCGCCTCCTCAAGGTCCTGATGGGCGAGGCGGCGGGCGGCATGACGAACCGCGAGGCCGTGCTTCCGCTCAAGGGCCGCGAGCGCAACGCCGGCGTGATGGAGGTCTTCTTCCACCCCAAGGAGATCGAGGTCCTCCAGGGCAACGAGCGCGCCCTCAAGGGCTACCGCGACCTGCTCGAAACGCTGTCGAACGTCATCGGCCTGCTCGTCGAGAACCTCCACCTGTACGACAAGGTCAAGCGCCAGTCGATCGTCGACCACCTGACCGGCGTCTTCAACCGCCGCTACTTCGACGCCAAGCTCTCCGAGGAGCTCAACCGCGCCGCCCGATACGGCCGCGAGCTCAGCCTCGTGCTCCTCGACGTCGACCACTTCAAGCAGATCAACGACAAGATGAGCTACAAGCAGGGCGACCAGGTCCTGATCGAGACCGCGAAGCTCTTCCGCAGCTACACGCGCGAGGTCGACATGGTCTGCCGCTACGGCGGCGACGAGTTCGCGATCCTGATGCCCGAAACGAGCTACGAGCACGCGCTCGGCAAGGCCGAGAACCTCCGCCAGGTCGTCCGCTCCGCCGAATTCACCAACACGATGGAGCCCGACCAGCCCCTCAAGCTCACCCTCTCGATCGGCGTGACCGCGTGGCACGCCGAGATCAAGAACGGCGACGAGCTCCTCCGCGCCGTCGACGAGGCCCTCCACACGGTCAAACGCTCCGGCCGCGACGCCGTCTGCGGCAACTACAAGGGCCCCAAGCCCAACGACAAATCCCAGACTGCGACCAAGTAGGATTCACCACAGAGTCCACGGAGAAGTACCCCACCACAAAGGCACAAAGACCACAAAGCGGACCGACGAACTGAAGATCAGAGAACGCTCTTTCTGTTCTCCGGAGCAGATCCTTCTGATCTACCTGGGCGGCGAAGCGCTCAAAATCGACGACCTTGCCCGACTTCATCCAAACCACGGATCCAAAGCCACCACCGCCGAGTTCGACATCCTCCGGCCTCGCTCGCTCGCTCAACCAGTCCCAGAGCGTGAATCCTCTTTGGCCCGTGCAATGCGCACCAGCTCCTCGAATACCCTCAACGACTGGGAGGACCGTCCCGACCCTGCGAGATGAACGAGCGCTGCTGCCGCAGGCGAGCCAAGAAGGTTCTGAAGAAGCTCGGCTCCTTGTGGTGAGCTCCGGCTCCGTGGTCTCTGTGCCTCTGTGGTGAGGCTACTTCGTCGGGATGAGGTCGAGGCAGACGAGGCGGTCCTTGCCGCGGACGTACAGCAGGCCGTGCGAGAGGATCGGCGCCGCCCACGCGGGATACTTGAGCAGCGGCTCGCCCTCGGGCGACTTGAGCACCAGCTTCCCCACTTCCTCGTACTTTTTCGGGTCGGCCTTGAGGAGCCGCAGCGCGCCGTCTTCGCCCAGGCAGACGAGGTGGCCGTCTACGGAGAGGAGCGACGAGCGCGTCAGGCGCGGCATCGACCACTGGACCTTGCCGGTCGCCAGTTCGACGCAGCGCAGCTCCGCCTCCGCCGTGTGGCGGCCGCTGGAGCCGTAGACGAACCCGTCCAGGTGGATCGGCGTGTTCCAGTGGGTCGCCAACGACTGGTCGCGCTTGCGGCCGTCGAGCCAGACGACCTCGTAGCCGCCGGGCTTCACCCGCAGCACCGAGCTGCCGACGCTGTAGCACTCCGAGATGAGGACCAGGTCGCCCGCGACGACGGGATTGCTCGCGTTCACGCTCTCGAGGATCCGCGCCCGCCACGGATACTGGAAGTCCACCTTGCCGGTCGCCGGGTCGAAGGCCACCAGGCCGCCGCGCGCGAAGACGAAGCCCCAGCGGCGGCCGTTGATCGTCGTCACGAGCGGGCTCGCATAGCTCGCCAGCTCGTCGGTGATCTTGTACTTCACCGCGCCCGTCCGCTTGTCGAACGCCACGATGCCCGAGCCGTTCCCCTTCACCTGGCCGGACTGGATCCCCGGGCTGTCCGGCGGGCTGCCGCCGATATGGACGATCAGGAGGTCGCCCTCGACGATCGGCGTGGAGCCGACGCCGAAGAAGTTCTGCTGAACGCCGAAGTCCTGCGTGGTGTCCTTCTTCCAGACTACCTTTCCGTCGAGGACCCGGAGGCAGTGGAGCATCCCCTCCACGCCGAGGATGTAGACGCGGTCGCCGTCGATCACGGGGCAGCAGCGCGGGCCCGGATCGTACCCGTACATGTCGTCGTACTCGCTCGGGTACTCGAACTTCCAGATCTCCTCGCCGGTCTCGCTCTTGAGGCAGAAGAGCGCCGCGCTCTTGCCGGCCCGGTCGAACTGGAAGGCGCGGCCCCGGGAGACGGAGCAGATGCCGTAGCTCGTGCCGAGCCGCCGCTGCCACACCACGCGGGGCCCCTCCGCGGGCCACTGGATCCCCTTCTCGGGGGACTTGCTGTCGTGGTCGAGCCCGAGGAACGCGGGCCAGTCGACGCCCCCCGCGCGGGTCCCCAGGTCGGGGATGTCCGCGTCCTGCAGGGCGGCGAACGCGACGAGGACGGCGGCAATCATGACCATCTCCTTCTACTTATACTTATGGCGCCCGGAACGCGTATAGACATTCGACGGGTATAATTCTTTTCACATGAAGATCACCCTCATCGTCGCGGGAATCGCCCTGGCGGGCGGCGCGGGCTGGTTCATGTTCCAGCCCAAGAACGGCAACGGCGAGAAGAAGGTCGAGATCAAGCGCGTCAAGGTCGAGCGGGGCGACATGACCCTGAACGTCACCGCGACGGGCGAGATCAAGCCGCTCAAGGAGATCGAGCTCAAGTCGAAGGCCAGCGGCCTCATGGTCCGCTTCCAGAAGCTGCCCAGCGAGCCGGTGAAGGAGGGCGAACTCCTGGCCGAGCTCGACAAGAAGGTCGAGCAGCGCAACCTCTCGCTGGCGGAATCGAATCTGCTGACCGCAGAGGCGAACCTCGAGCTCCTGCGGCTGAAGTACGCGGCCGACCTCAAGTCCACCGAGAGCGAAGGGGTCGCCGCGCGGGAAGAGGAGAAGCAGAAGGCCGCCGAGCTCCGCCGGATGGAGAAGCTGAGCGGCGAGCTCATCACCGAGAGCGAGCTTGGCACGGTGCGCCTCGCCGCCCGCCTCTCCGAGGAGAAGGCCAAGCAGGCCGAGACGGCGCTCACGCTGATCCGAAGCCGCAAGGACGCCGACGAGAAGCTCACGCTCGCCGAGGTCCAGAAGGCCCGCGTCTCCGTCGAGGATGCGCGGGAGCGGCTGGCCGACACCGAGCTCCGCGCCCCCGTCACGGGCATCCTCCTCAAGAAGCTCGTCGAGGAGGGCCAGATCGTCGCCAGCGGCATCTCCGCGACGACGGGCGGCACCTCGATCGCCATCGTCGCCAACGTTTCGAAGCTCATGGTCGAGGCCAACATCGACGAAACCGACATCTCCAAGGTGAAGGTCGGGCAGCCCGTCGAGATCTCGCTCTCGAGCGGCGGGAAGGAGCGGTTCAAGGGGCGCGTCGACCTCATCCTGCCGCGCGGCGAGATCGACTCCAACGTCATCGTCTTCAAGGCCCGCATCGGCATCGACGGGGACATCTTCGGCCGCGTCTACGCCGGGATGACCGCGACCGTCGACGTCCGCGTCGGCGAGCGCAAGCAGGCTCTCCTGGTCCCGAGCGAGGCGATCAAAATGGACGCCGGCAAGACGGTGGTCCACATCCCGACGGGCGCGGAGGGCGATGCCCACACCGTCGTGGCGGTGAAGGTCGGCCTCGACAACGGCGTGAAAGCCGAGATCCTCGAGGGGCTCGAGGAAGGCGCCGTGGTGCTCATCACGAAGCCCGCGGACGACCCGCGGAACCCCGGCGGCCGCCCGCGCACCCGCTTCTAGCTCGACGTATGAGCGTCATTCTCGCCCGGAAGATCGTGAAGAACTACCGCCTCGGCGAGGTGGACGTCGAGGTCTTGAAAGGGATCGATCTCGACGTCCGGGAGGGCGAGTATGTCGCCCTCATGGGGCCGTCGGGCTCCGGAAAGTCGACCCTCATGAACATCCTGGG
>Ga0134121_10001490_pt1 | contig 21987 bp, 6 predicted proteins | sample KB301_FD_96463 | JGI IMG/M metagenome (GOLD analysis project Ga0134121, IMG submission 96463) | Terrestrial soil microbial communities without Nitrogen fertilizer from Kellogg Biological Station, Michigan, USA - KB3-0-1 | ecosystem: Environmental > Terrestrial > Soil > Unclassified ... | reverse complement strand
TGGAAGTGGTCACGGACGCGAACACGGATCCCTTGATGCGTACTGCGTGCGACGCGGGTTACAACCTCCGTCGTAACTCGGCGACGACAGTTGGCATCACGCTCGACGAGACAACCACGCGCGAGGACATTTCGGCGCTGTGGAAGGCGTTTGCCGGCCAACGGGTAGTGCCGGGTTTCGACCAGTTCGAACACGGCCTTGCCTCGTTGATCCCGCTGTCGCTGACGCGCACCAGTGTCTTCCTCACACACCCGGTGTTCAATCGCAACCATAGCGAAACCGCCATGCTGCGCTATATCCGCAGCCTGGCCGACAAGGATCTGGCGCTGGACCGAACGATGATCCCGCTGGGCTCGTGCACCATGAAGCTCAATGCCAGCAGCGAGATGATTCCCGTTACATGGCCGGAATTCGCCAACCTGCATCCTTTCGCGCCGCGCGATCAACTGGCCGGGTACGACAAACTCCGCGAGCAACTCGAAGCCTGGCTGTGCCAGATCACCGGCTACCGCGGCGTCAGCCTGCAACCCAACGCGGGCTCGCAAGGTGAATACGCTGGCCTGCTGATCATCAAGGCGTACCACGAGGCACATGGCGAAGCGCAACGCAATATTTGTCTGATTCCGGAGTCGGCGCACGGCACCAACCCGGCCAGTGCAAATATGGCGGGCATGCAGGTCGTGGTGACGAAGTGCGATGCCGAGGGCAACGTCGACCTGGCAGACCTGAAGTTCAAGTGCGAGCAGCACAGTGCCCGGCTCGCCGCCGTGATGATCACTTATCCCTCGACCTACGGCGTGTTCGACACACAGGTGAAAGAACTGTGCGCTTTGGTTCATGAGCACGGTGGCCGTGTCTATATCGACGGTGCGAATATGAACGCGCTGGTGGGTGTGGCGGCACCCGGCGAGTTCGGCGGCGATGTGAGCCACTTGAACCTCCACAAAACCTTCTGTATCCCGCATGGCGGCGGTGGCCCGGGAGTCGGGCCGGTCTGCGTGGTGGAGGACCTGGTGTCTTTTCTGCCAGCGCATCGCAGTGCACGTGTTGATCTCGGAAAGAAGTTGGTCGCGATCGGTGCGGCAGACTTGCCCGCAGTCGGCGCCGTCTCCGCGGCTCCGTTGGGCAACGCGTCGGTGCTTCCGATCAGCTGGATGTATATGCGCATGATGGGCGCCGCGGGATTGCAGGCGGCAACCGAAATCGCGATCCTCTCAGCGAACTACATTGCGGCGCGTCTGGCTGACCACTACGAGTTGCACTTCAGCGGCAACATCCCCGGTATCAAGGGCGGTGGCGTCGCGCATGAATGCATCCTCGATCTGCGGCCTTTGAAGGAAAGCAGCGGCATCAGCGCGGAAGACGTGGCCAAGCGACTCATCGACTATGGCTTTCATGCGCCGACATTGAGTTTCCCGGTGGCCGGCACACTGATGGTCGAACCCACCGAGAGTGAATCACTGGAGGAACTGGATCGCTTTTGCGACGCGATGATTTCCATCCGTGCTGAAATTGCAAAGGTCGAGAGCGGCCAATGGTCGCAGGCCGACAACCCGCTGAAGAATGCACCACACACGGCGCAAACCCTGCTCAAGGACGACTGGTCCCACGCCTACTCGCGCGAAGAAGCCGCATATCCTCGGGCAAATCTGCGCGAGACCAAGTATTGGCCGCCCGTGGGCCGGGTGGACAACGTGTGGGGCGACCGCAACTTGTTCTGTTCCTGCCCGCCGCTAAGCGCGTACGAGGCTTAGCGTGAATGCTGAGAACCTGTTACGCCGTGACTGGAGTGCCGAACAGGTAGACGAGCAGGAGTACGAAACCCGCCACCGCAACCATTCCGTGAATGACGACGACCGGGGTCGGTAGCGGCTCACCTCGCAGGTGCTTGCCAAGAAACATGTAGGCGCCGCCAAGCGCGGCGAGCACGAACAATACAAGTGCAGTCAGCGCCATCGAGGCAAAGCCCGCCGAGAATCCGTTGGGCGTTGCGGCAATACCGAAAATCAGGCAAATCACCGCGAGTACCGCAAGCAACCCATGGAGCATGGCAAGGCTGGACGGGGGATGGGTCTTGCCCCGAGCGCGGAAGTGCAGGACCGCGAGTGCCAGACCTCCGAGTGCTGCGATGGCAAACAGAAACGCTGCAATCTTGAACATGAGTCGCCTCCATTCATGGACCTTCGCTGTGAATAGATGAGAGTGGCGGACATTGCGTTCCCGACCAGAACGGATCAGATTCTCCGGGCGGGCGGTTCCATGGTTGTTCAACAACCATGGCATAGTCAAGCGTCATGTGGGATATCGCCGGGGAAAGGACTTTAGCCCGCAAAGTCCCGTTACGCGGTTGACATGCACGTGGCTACATCAATTTTGAGCCCCACCCTTCGCTCTATCGATTGTCACTTGAAGGTCTTCTATGTTCGCCGGTTTGACAAAGTGAGCATCAAAGCCCGCTTGTTTCGCGCGAGCCCGATCTTCTTCGGTTCCATAACCCGTCACTGCGATCAGCGTCAGTCCGGTCGGGAACATGTCGCGCAACCGCTTCGCCACCTCGTACCCATCCATGCCGGGCATGGCAATGTCGCAGATCACGATTTCGGGTTTGAATTCAGATGCGATCACCAGCGCGTGCTGCCCGTCGAAAGCCTCCCGCACCTCGTGCCCCTTCGTCCTCAGAACGTGCGCCAGGGCTTGCACTGCGTCTACGTTGTCGTCAACGATCAGGATTTTCCTGTCCTTGCCCGGATCTCTGCGCGGGAGAGCGCGAGACGCGAATGGAAGTGACCCGCTTGATGCAACTGCGATGGGCAACATTACGATAAATTCGCTTCCGAAACCGACGCCCCGGCTTACGGCCTTAACACTTCCCCCGTGCAATGTCACAATCTGTTTGACCAGCGCCAACCCGATTCCCAAACCACCCTTTGATCGTTCCGACGACCCGTCGACCTGCACAAACATGTCAAAGATGGTTTCGAGATAGTGAGCGGGTATTCCGATGCCCGAGTCCGTTACGCGTATGAGAACCTGATCCAGCTTGCGCTCTGCGATGATGTGTATGGTTCCGCCGTGGGGAGCGAATTTGGAGGCATTGTTCAGAATATTGCTGATCACCTGCGCGAGTCTCGCCTCATCGCCTTTCACGAACACCGGATCGGGCGGAAGTACCATTGTGATTTTCTGATCCGACGCGTTGATCTGGGGTCTTGTAGTTTCGATGCTAGCTTCGAGAAACCGCCTTACTTCGACTGTATCGAAAATCAGCGAAATCGCGCCCTTCTGTATCCGGCTGATGTCCAGAAGATCGTCCACCAGGCGCGACATCTGTTGCAGTTGTCGGCGCATGATTGCCACGGCATCGTTGCGCATGGCCGGAGAGGTCACTTGTCCGAATAGCGACACGGCTGCGCTCATCGGCGCCAGCGGATTGCGAAGTTCGTGCGCCAACATGGCGATGAATTCATTTTTCCGCAGATCCGCTTCCTCCAAAGCGTGTGTCCGCTCCTTGACCCGGCGCTCGAGGATCAGGTTGGACTGCTTCAGATTCTCAATGAGTTGGTCGTTCTCAAAGCGCAAATAGAGCGATTTGGATATTGTTTCGTGGATACGCGTCCCGATGAGCGTGAGCGAGACCAGATAGATTGCGGCAGCCCAACCCATTGCGACATGCATGAAGTCGCCCGTCGCAAAATACCGCGCCATGAGGGGCAACAAGCTGAAGAGCGAAAAAAGAATGAAGGCGGGCAGCACCGGCGTAAGTGCCATCATGCCGCCGGCCGCCATGCCGACGAGTACGAAAATAAGAAAAACCTGGTGAATCACCGAATCGGTCGGATACAGCAACAAGGCTGTCGATCCCCATGCAATGCCGGAAAACGCCGCGGTAACCAGGAAATACGTTCTCCACCGGCGGACATCCGCCAGTGTTAGCGTGCGCCGGGAGAACCTCACACTGAGCACGATCCGAACCAGTGCGCTAAGACACACAAGGCTCATCCATGCCGATGCCCAAACTTGATCGACCATCGGCCATTCCACGATGAGCAAAGTCAGCGCCACCACCAGAGACACAATTTGCGTGACTGGCAAATTGGCGTACAACAGCTTTACCTGCTCAATTTGAACCGATGCGTCGGCGTCCGCCGGATTGGTGTTGTTGTTTTCAGACATCGTTGTTCGCGCGGAAAATGGAATCATAGCGGGATTTCGCCCCGTTCCAGAAGCATGATCAGGACGAATGTGAACGAGAGTCGGTGTCTGATTTTTCAAGCAGTGACGTTGCACTGCAACTCAGCGCAGCGCGCGGCCTCACAGGCTGGAATTCAAATATTTTTGCGAGCGCACATCGAACCGAAAAGGTTTCGGCGGATTGGAACGCGTCAGATCAATCAGAGCTCTGCCAGCGGCGGTGTACCTACGCCAGGAAATTTGGCTAACCAGCAAGAGCAAGCGCTCGATTGACGTTGCTCCTCAAAGTATTTTTTGTCATTAGCTTATTAAATTCCGATCGATCCCGAATTCAGGCTGGTCGATCGAGCGCAAGAGTGCGCAGCAAGAACGCCCTTCAATTGAGCGGGTTAAACGAGAGCGCGGCATTGTTGCCGTGACGTCGGCATGTCGCCGTTTTACCGAATCTATCATTTGTGAGATTTGACAAATTTTCGCAATAACGTACAAGGAGAGCGTAGTTAAGTGTCATTTCAGCTGCTGCCAAAGAAGCAGCAGCACGGCATCGCGCACAGGAGTTTCATAAAAAAGAACCGACATTGAGTTAAAAGGGGGAGATGCGTTTGGGTCTGCAAGCGCTGCAGTCGCTTTCCGCGGGAGGGTGGCAGAAAGAAAAGGCAGACCGGGCGAGGGAAACCGCGCTCGATCACGAAGCGCTCGTGTGGGTGCTGTCCGCACTCAGCCAGCTTTTCGGTATCCCGTTTGATCCGAAGTTGGTCGTCGGCCAGCTTTCGCCCCCATACGATTTCGACACCGTCATTCGCGCCGCCGAATCCCTGGGCCTACGCGCTGGCTGGAAAAATTTGCCGCCTTCACGGCTGAAGAAACTGGGCGCTCCTTTTGTCGTAACACTTCTTCCGGTTTTCCGCGAACCGCGGCAGTTCAACCTCGATACCTTCCTCGACCCGGGGGTGCCGAGCGCGCGGTTCGCTTTCGTTTTGCGCATGGATGAAGGGCGGGTGGCGTTCTTCGAACAAGGTGCTGCGAGCCACACCATCCTGCCGCTTTCCGAGTTCGAATCGCGCTATGCCGGAAGGGTGCTGCAGGCAGCCCCCAGGAGCCCACCGCTCACCGACCCGGATGCCAAGTCCGCCGCGCAGGCGCACTTTGGCTTTCGCTGGTTCCTCTCCGAACTGCTCAAGCACCGCAAGGTGTTCCGCGATGTGCTCATGGCTTCCCTCGCCATCCAGTTGATGGCGCTCGCCACCCCCTTGTTCACCCAGGTCGTCATCGACAAGGTCGTCGTGCATCACACCCTGAACACGCTTACCGTCATCGGCATCGGGCTGGCCGTATTCATGGTGTTCAGTGCCGCCATGACCTGGGTGCGCCAGTACCTGATCCTGCACACGGGAAATCGCATTGACGCGGTGCTCGGGCTCAAAGTCTTTGAGCACCTGCTCCGCCTGCCCCCGCGCTACTTCGAACAGCGGCCCACCGGCGTGCTGGTCGCGCGTTTGCATGGGGTCGAAACCATTAGGGAATTTTTGGCCAGCGCTGCCGTGACCCTGATGCTCGACCTGCCCTTCATGCTGATCTTTCTGGGCGTCATGCTCTGGTACTCGTGGGAATTGTCGCTGATCACCCTTGGCGTGCTCGCGGCCATCATCATTCTCAGTCTGGTCGTGGCCCCGCTGTTCCGCGCGCGCCTGAACCAGCAATTCCTGCTCGGTGCGCGCAACCAGGCCTTCCTGACCGAATACATCTCCGGCCTGGAGACGGTCAAGTCCCTGCAGATGGAACCGCAACTCAATGCCCGCTTTGGCAGCTACCTCGCGAGCTACCTGGAAGCAAGCTTCAAGACCCGCACCTTGGCCAACAGTTACCAGGTCGCGGCCAATACCCTTGACCAGTTGCTGACCCTTTCGATCTTGTGCGCTGGCGCGTGGATGGTCATGCAGGAGGTGGGCTTCACCATCGGCATGCTGGTCGCCTTCCAGATGTTCGCGAGCCGCCTGTCGCAGCCGATGCTCAAACTGGTTGGCCTGTGGCAGGAATTCCAGCAGGCCGGCATCGCCGTGAAACGCCTGGGCGACGTCATGAACGCGCCCCAGGAACCCTACTCCGTGGTGCCGAGCCGCGAGAGTGCGCGCAAGGGCAGGATCGAAATCGAGAACCTGGCCTTTCGCTATGGCGAGAACCTGCCGTACCTGTATCAGGGCCTGAACATCGCGATCGAACCCGGCCAGTGCCTGGCCCTCATGGGGCCCTCGGGTTGCGGCAAGAGCACCTTGGCCAAGCTGCTGCAAGGTTTCTACCAGCCCACCGAAGGGGCGATCAAATTGGACGGCCACGACATCCGCCATCTGTCCGCCAACGAACTCAGAAGCAGCTTTGGCATCGTGCCGCAGGAGACCATGCTCTTCTCGGGTGCCATCTACGACAACATCGTGCTGGGCAACGCCCATGCGAGCTTCGATGACGTCGTTGTCGCCTGCAAAGCTTCCGGCATCCACGACACTCTCGAAGCGCTGCCGCAGGGATATCAAACCCCGATCGGGGAACACGGGGCGGGCCTCTCGGGTGGGCAGAAGCAGCGCATCGCCATTGCCCGGGCGCTGCTCAAGCGCCCGCCGATCCTGATCTTCGATGAGGCGACCAGCAACCTCGATGATGAAACGGCGAGCGCCTTTGGAGAAACGATCAATCAACTCCGGGGCAAGGTCACCATCCTGATGATCGCGCACAAGCTGCCGTCCAATCTCCAGCGCATGCAGACTGTTTACCTAACCAAACCTAAGGACAAACCATGAACATCGACCCGCCATGACCGATGTCCCACCCGAGTCCAAGTCGGCCCAGATCGCGGTGCGTCTGGTGCCCGCCAACGATTCCGACCGGCCGGTGCTCGCCAACTAGGTATCCCAGCCGATCGACCGAGCAGAAAGATTGGAGGGCAAGCGGGGAGAAGATTCTGATGTCCGAACTTCAACAGGGACAGATTCGGCTGTCGTGAACGGCTGAACAGCGGAGACCATCATGGCAAAGAGCTCTAGTTCTGCAGACGCCGGCGCACTGGACTTCGCGCCCGCTATCCTGCGCGCCCAGCACGAGAACGCGACCCCGCTGCCGCGAATCGTGCTCTACATCGCGCTCGCCCTCTTTGGCGTCATGCTCGCGTGGGCCTGCTTCGGGCGCCTGGACATCATCGCCGTGGCCCAAGGCAAGCTCATCCCGAGTAGCTACGTGAAGATCGTGCAGCCGGCCGAATCCGGCGTGCTGCGCGAAATCCTGGTGGGCGATGGCCAGGAAGTCAAAGCCGGTCAGGTGCTGCTGCGCATGGACACTCAAGTCACGGACGCCGACCAGGCCACCGTGGAAACGGATCTCCTGCTAAGGCGCCTGCAACTGCGGCGCATCGAATCCGAAATGGCTGGTGTTGCGTTCACCGCCCAACCGGGCGAGCGGCCGGACCTGATTCAACAGGTGAGCGCACAGGCCTTGGCCAACCGGCGCGCCTACGAGAGCCAACTCGAGAGCGAGCGCGCGGCGCTGGCCAAATCCGAACAGGACCTAAGGGCTGCGATGGACATGGAGTCCCGGCTCAAGCAGACCGTGCCCATTTATCAGGAGACCGAAGCGGCACACCAGAACCTCGCCAAGGAGGGCTTCATATCCCGGCTGGCACTACTCGACAAGACCCGCGAGCGCATCGAGAAAGAGCAGGAACTCAAAGCCCAGACCCACCAGGTCGCGAGCCTGCATGCGGGCATCGAGCAATCGCGCAAGCGCTTAGCGCAGATCACCTCGACCTACCGGCAGCAACTCCAGAACGAGCGCAGTGAAGCCAACGGCCAGCGCCTGAAGTTAGAACAGGAGTCCGGCAAGCAGGCCTATCGGCGCAACCTGATGGAACTGCGCGCGCCGCAAGATGGCATCGTCAAGGACCTCGCGACCCATACCGCCGGCACGGTGGTCTCACCGGGAACCATCCTGCTCAGCCTGGTGCCGCGCAACGATCCGGTCAAGGCCGAGGTGTGGGTGACCAACGAAGACGCGGGCTGGGTGGAAGTCAATCAGAAGGTCAAGGTCAAGCTCACTGCGTTCCCGTTCAACAAATACGGCATGGTCAATGGTTACGTCGAATACGTAAGCCCCGATGCGGCCGAACTCCCCGACACGCGCGAGCGCGACCGCAAAGACACCCGCGAGCACGTCATGCCGCCGTCGGGATTCCGCGCGCTGGTGGTACTGGACTCGCCCTACCTCGAGCGCGATGGCAAGAAGTTCCAGGTCACGGCCGGCATGGTCGTCTCGGCGGAAGTCAATCTGGGCAGCCGCACGGTGATGGAGTATTTGCTATCGCCGGTGGAGAAGGTGTCGCGCGAGGCGGGGCGGGAGATGTAGGGCTTGATTAGCCGATCGAGGGTACGCAACGGGGTCACAGAAGGAACGGAAAACGGCGCTAAAACTGGATCCGCTAAAAAACGGATAAAACGGGGTCACATAAACGAGGTCAGGCACATAACCACACAAACGGGGTCAGGCCTGCATAATTGCATAAATATGCTTTCGCAGAGCTTCGGCGCCGTTGCCAGAACTGTGGGAAAGCTTTTCGAGGTTGGCAACCAGATGGCTAAACGTGGAAGGGGAACGCGAGAAATGCTCTGCGACTTCTGTAAGAGGACAAGCGCGAAACCGGACAGCGAGCCAGCCGATGAGGGCCCGCGCCTGCGCCGCTTGCCGGCCCTTGCCTGCTGCCTTAAGCGCGCCTTCGGTTATTCCATAGCCATCGCACACATAGGCTACGATCCGCTTGAGCGATGGGGGCTTGTCCTTCGCCTCCCTTCTGGGAAGGACTTTCTTCAAAAAGTCCTCCTCTCCAACCACCCGGCCATCGGCTCGACCGCCGTAGAAGATGTCCGAATGCCCGTCGCGAACGCCGTTGTCGACAAACATCGCAAAGCGCTGCCGGGCGGGCCCGATCCGCTCCCCGAACTGCCCCAGCAGCCAGTCCGTCGTCAGCCACGGCAGATCTTCTTCCCCAAGGTAAGCGCGGTGACTGCTCCAGGTGTAAGCGTCCGGCGTCCTAACTATCTTCGCCCGCACCGGGTTCAGATGCAGGTAGCGCACCAGCGCCAAGCCGTATCGATCCTGATCGACAAGGAACGCCTTGAAGCGCCCATCAAACACATGCCCCACCTGCCCGCGCCGAGTATTGAGATAGCGCGTGTAGCGAAACGACAAGTTCTGCATGCCGGCCGACAACTCGATATCGCTTACCTGCAAGGCAAGGTGCAGGTGATTGGTCATCAGGCAGAAAGCATGAACGCGGTATCCGAAGCGAACGACGCCTTCGGCAAGCAGATTGAAGAAATACTTCCTGTCGGCGGCGGTGAAGAACACATTCTGTCGAGCATTGCCACGCAGGATGACGTGGTACAAGCCACCGGGAACATGCAGTCGCGGTTTGCGAGCCATAAAACGGAGCATACATGAACATTATGCAGTTATGCAGGCCTGACCCCAATCGCACCAATCGCGGTAGTCGAGACGGGGTCTGTTGCAGCCGACTTGCAGCGGTTTTGTTTTTGCTTTTCTTCCATCCGGAAAATTCATCTTGCGCTTCGCTAGATCACGAAATTAGACCGTTCTCGATAAAAAGACTCGAGTCGACGCGAATCAAATGGATAGGTGAAAAGGACAGCATCGCATGGCTAGACAACGACCGACTGCTTGTCGCGGGATATGCCCCGTCCACAAAAGATCTCGGAGACGATTCCCCGAAGGCGCCGCCGGCTGGGATGTATGAGTGGAATGTCAAGACCGATGAACTAACTCTGCATTCGCCGCTAGGCAAGACGTGGTTCTGTTACGCATACGGCTATATACGCTACGTGGTGAAAAAAAACGGCGAACTGTCCGTCAAGGAAGGTCAATACGGTCAGGAAGAAGAAAAGGCATTTTATGCAATGCCTAATATGGACCGATCCACGTGTAAGCCCTACGGCAAATGCTCAGATGGACCCCGCGGGGGAAGTTTGTGCCGGCTTCCAGGAGGGCATGGTTATATGGAACTGGGAAGAGACCGGCTTCATTCCGTCAATATCAATCCGGAACCGCACAATCTCTGGTACTACCCCACGGTGGATCATCCTGGCATCGAATTGCCAATTGCTTATCACGATGCTGATTGGAATGGCATCGTGTTCTCTCAATATGCGAATGCATATGTAATCCCTCAAGACTACACCATTCCCGGAAGGAATCCACCAGTAGAAGGTCGAGCATGGATGTTGAGCCTTGATGGAAGGACTCAGGAAATATTGCCTCCAAAGACAGTACCCACCCGTGCGAACAGCATTCAACCAATTAAGGATGGGTTCATTTCGTCGGCTGGGAGTTTTGTGATGACGGAGCGATTTAAGGTAGGAACGGCGGGCGCGTACATATGGAATGAATCCACTTCAAGTAGGTTATTTCCAGGATGGATAAGTCAATTAAAGATTTCTCCTGATGGTTGCAATATGGCCGCGATATTTAATCCGTGGACAAGTTCCTATAGAGACACCGCTCTCACCGTAGTTAAATTCTGTACGAAATAGGGGACGGAAGATGTGGTCCGACGAGCAACGAAACATAGAAAGCATTGTAGATCTAATAGCGAGCGACGCGGCGTATGAGAGCAAGACAGCCGTGATCGGGCAGTCCCTATCAACCTATCCGGATAGTCCTAAGAATGAAGAATACACATTTCCTTTAGATTTGACGGCGCTGGCGGGAATCCCTTACTCGATTAACCAACCGGATTCCGCTGTGGCAAGAGTATCCCTCACGCAGTGGGAATTAGTGAATAAATTCGAAATTGCAGAGGCCGGCTTCGGAGCTCAGCTATATAGAGGCGTGAGTGAAACGGGAGATGGTCGAACTCATATCGAATATCTTTTGTCATTTCGCGGCACAGATGGGCGGGACGGAAAAGATTGGTACGGCAATCTGTCACTCGCCACAAATCAGTGGAATGCAGCTAATTCAGGATCAACCCCAATCTTAGATAGCCTCTTCAACAGAAAAGACATCAGGGATGCCGGCTTGGTGCCGGCAGATTTTGTAGTGCATTTCACTGGCCAAAGCATGGGCGGCGCGTTAGCGCAATACGCTGCCTATGAGTACGCAAAGAGAAAAACCGACTCGACAAGCGCAAATTTCGACTTGGCCTTTAGTGCCGACAAGATGACATTGACTACTTTTAATAGTCTGGGTGGCATTGAAGGGCTAAAAGACTTGGAAAATAATAAATTAAGCAGACCACTCTTGGCATTTTTCAGAAATGTTCCGACTGCTCATTATTTAGTACCCAACGAAATTGTTCATTTCTTAGGCGGGGGTTTTCTAAATGGCGTGGACAATACGTATGCATTCGACACATGGAGAGAATGGAAAGATGGTGTTGAGACGCCGTATCAGCCCAGCCTAGTGCAAGCGCATCGTATCGAGTCCGGCTTTTATCAAGGATTTGATCTCTATAGGACCAATTTCCTATCTGCAAATCATTACACGTTCAAACCCGTTGATATCGGTCAATTGCGGGAGGTGGGTGTCATTTTCTCCAGAGTCGCAGCATTCAAGAATCCAACTGAGGTGTCAAGCTGGGCTCGAATCGTTACCGGCCTTTCGATGGGTGCCCTATTGGGGGCTCCCTGGCAAATAGGAAGAATAATCGACCTATTGGCAGATTCCGCATACAACTCGGGTGACATCAATAGATTAACGAAGTATTTCGCCAAGTACTTGCCGACGGGCTGGCTCGTAAAATTCGCTGCGCCAGTACTACTGGAGATATCCACCGTCAGTGCTTTCATCGGAACGATAAGTGACATTTTCGGGCAGCGTGCCTCGACTGCCGACGCGATCGCATTTTTCAATTCGTTTCAGAGCGCGAGCAGCACAGGTGCCGCCTTGAGCGCCTCATTGGCTACGGTAACAATCAATACTCCAGAAGACGAGGACCCTCGCAATAAGATACTTCGCTTCAACCTTTTCGCCGCCGTTTTCTCACCCCAACTCGTACAAGACACGGGAGCGATTGAAATTGCGGCGATTGCGGACGCAACGAACATCGATGCTGCCGAATTTGCAAATGAGCTGTTGAGTGGTGCCGACGGGCTGAAAAGGGCCAATCATTATCTGGAAAGGCAACTCCAGTCCTCTTCCGCAATCTCCGTAGATAGACTCGTCCAGTTCAGACTAACCCTTGTGGCTTTCGAGTGGAATCAGGTGGAGGAGCTTGCTAGCGCAAGCCCAATCGATGGTCAGGACGAAACCTTTTTTGAGGACGCGAATCTTGCCACGTTAAGAGAAGAGTTATATGTGATGGCTAGAGCAGCAGCTAACAGTGGAGATTTGTTAGCGCAAGCCATGTACATATTGCCAGCCGATGATCCCTTTGGCGGAATATCTCTTACGAATCGCGATGCGCAGCGGCTGATATCGGAAATGCTTTCGGCGGAGCGCGATCCGAAGTACAGGCAAATTGGAGAAGCTATTCAAGAGGGGCGATCCATAGTTGCAGACGGGTTTCAGCGAGCCGTAGTAAAGACGACAACTCGCAATCCATTTGAGGATGTCGTATTCGATCCAGAAGCAGACCCAACGCAAACCGTTGTTATCAAAGAAGGCAGGGCAAACAGGTTTGTTATCTCCCTGCCTTTTGAGGCTGGTAAGAACGGTCAGAATGTCTCCATCGAATTGTCCGGTGACGCGTCAGGTGTTATTCGCATTGTTACCGGCCAGGAAGAACTCGTACCCATAAATGGCGCGGTTACTATTCACATTGAAGAGGGTCAGAAGCAGAAGGCTTTGGCTTTTCTAACTGAAGGCGATTTCGATTCGGATGAGACCGTACAGATTGCCGTCACAGTCGTCGCCAACAGCGGACAGCCTACGCACCAAACCCATTTAGGAGGAACTCTTGTTCTAAATGCCGTAAAGGAACTTTCCGGCGCAACAGAAACCACACGCGACATCTTTGGCGACCTAAAGCCCATCAACTTCGGTCCCAATCCCAATGATCTCCAAACCCATCCCGACGATCTGGGGAACATTAGGACCACCGGTATCGCCGAACCGGATCGTGAGGACATACTCTACGACAGCGAGGGAAACGATCACATCAACGCTGGCGGCGGGCAGGATCTGATATTTGGCACGCGCGGAGGCGATGACTTCATCGAAGCCGGCGCGGGTGTGGACGCGGTGGAGGGCGGTTCCGGCAACGATTTGATAGCGGGGGGCGAAGGACGTGACCTCCTTTCCGGTGATGACGGCGATGACCGGGTATTCGCAAAGGACATGGTCGCCACTGAGGATGCGATCGATGAAGGCCTTACGGCATCGAGTTCGGGTGAGGAGGGAGATTGGCTGAATGGCAATGATGGCGCCGACCTGCTTATCGGTGCCAATGACGCAGATGTCCTCGAAGGTGGAGATGACGACGATGTAATCGTCGCAGGAGGAGGAGATGATGTCATCGAAGCAGACGGCGACATCCGCGGTTTTGTGGCAGGGGAATCAAGCAGACTTATCGCCTCGCATCATGCCGCAGCGGATGGCAGCCTGGACGGAAGACTCCAAATAGATGGCCCGGCGGTCCGAATTGGCACGAGCGCTCCTGGCGATGACGTTGTTAATGCTGGAACCGGGGACGACTGGGTGTTCGGCGGCGCGGGCGATGATTTCGTTTCCGGGGATCCCGGCGAGGACATCCTGTTCGGAGACGGGGGCGACGATACGATCCTCGGTGGGGATGGTAACGATGCAATCTCGGGAGACAACGGCGGCGGCGTTCTTACTTATGCCGAGCATGGCGATGACTTCGTTGATGGCGGACTCGGCGATGACGAAATCTACGGTGACGGTGGATCAGACGTCTTGTTCGGTGGTGACGGCAACGATCAGATTGTCGGCGATTCCGCTACAGATAATGCTGGCGACGACTATATCGATGGTGAAACTGGCAACGATGTTCTTGTAGGTGGGTTAGGCGAGGATACGATCTACGGCGGCGAAGACAGTGACAGTATCGTGGGCGACGTTATTGGTGCGATGTCGGCAGGTGACGCCGATTTTCTCGACGGTGAGTCTGGCGACGACACGATCATTGGCCAGGGTGGGGACGATACGCTCCACGGCGGCGAAGGAAATGACTATCTTGAAGGGGACGCCGGTAACGACACCTTGGAGGGCGGAGATGGTGAAGACGACCTTCTGGGCGATGATCCGAAAACGGCCGGTGCAGGAGGCGATGATTTACTGGATGGTGGAAAAGGCGGCGACCGCCTTTTCGGAATGGCGGGCGACGATACGCTCATCGGCGGCGAAGGGGACGATACCATCGCGGGCGACGATCCCGACACGCCGAATATTGGCGGTAACGATGTTTTGATCGGAGACAAGGGTGACGATCGACTTATCGCCATGGCCGGCGACGATCTGCTTGATGGGGGTGAGGGGAGTGACCTGCTCGACGGCGGTCGCGGAAGTGATCAGTTATTTGGCGGTACGGGCAACGACACAATGGCGGGCCGTGAGGGCGACGATTCTCTCGACGGCGGCGCTGGCGACGATCTCATGGTTGGCGAGGACGGGGATGATGTGCTCACCGGAGGAGCCGGCAACGATCAGATCTCTGGCGATGCGGGTAACGACGAGATGGATGGCGGGGAAGGCAACGATACGATCTACGCCCGAGAGGGTGACGATACGGTACGTGGCGGGGCGGGAGACGACATCCTCGTCGCGGGCAACGGTTTCGACGTCCTGGATGGCGGCGAAGGTAACGACGCTTATTTTTTCGAAGGTACCGTCTCCAATAGTGTGATGATGATCGTCGATTCGGGCGGAGATGATACGCTGACGCTATCAGGTGTCTTCTTCAATGGAGTGCGACTCGGTCTTGGTTCCCTTGCTCTTTACGCGTCGGGGCAGTCCGAGGCCTTCATTCATATCGAAGGTTTCGACGCAAATGACCCGGCAGGTTCTCCGGTAATTGACCACTTCGTATTCGACGACGGCGACTACACCTACGCGCAATTTCTCGCCAAGGGTTTCGACCTAACCGGCACGCCCGATGCCGACGATATCGTCGGCACGCAAACGAATGATCGCATTGACGGTCTCGCGTCGGAAGACAACCTGGAAGGGTTGAGCGGGAACGACACCATATTCGGTCGCGAAGGAAACGATCTGATCTTTGGTGACGGGGGCGACGATACGCTAGACGGCGGGGCGGATTCAGACACCATTCGCGGTGGAGATGGAAATGACATCCTCCTCGGTGGCGATGGGAATGACCACCTCTTCGGCGATGAGGGCAACGACACGCTGAATGGCGGTTCGGGCGCCGATACACTGACGGGCGGAACAGGCAACGATGTTTATGTCGAAGATGACGAACTGGATCAGATCATCGAAAATCCAGGCGAAGGCATTGACACGGTGCAGTCGAGCGTCGCTTTCTCTCTCGGCAATAACGTAGAAAATCTGACACTCACCGGCAACACCGGTCTCTCCGGGACCGGTAATGCGCTTGGAAATATCCTCACTGGGAATGCGGGCGACAACATTCTGCTGGGACGCGAGGGCAATGACACGCTCATCGGCAACGATGGCGAAGATTACCTCGATGGCGGCAATGGCCTCGACATGCTGCGTGGTGGTTTCGGCAACGACACGTACGTCGTGGAAGGCGCCGGCGATGTGGTAGAGGAAGAAATCGATGTCCATCGGACATTCCCCGTTTTCGGCGAATCGGCGCAGCATGTCGACATCGTCGGCGGCGTGGATACCGTGAAATCCAGTATTGACTACATCCTGGGTTACGACCTCGAAAATCTGACGTTGCTAGATAGCGATACCGGTCAGCCTGGTGCAACGCAAGGCGCAGGCAATGTAGAGCGCAACATTGTCATCGGCAACGATGCCGACAACATTCTCACCGCCTACACACTGAACGGGCAGAGCGACAACAGGCCGGGCAGTCAGATCGGGTTCTTGAATCCGACCGACGGTGCGCTCGAGCGGTTATATGACCGCGCCGCCCAGATGTTCTACAAGGGCGAACTGGAGGCGGTGGTTTTTGCCGCTCCCGGCATTGTCACCGATGTCGGACCGCGCGCCGGCGACATGTTGGATGGCGGTGCCGGTAACGACACGTTGATCGGCGACTGGGACAACGACGCACTCGTAGGTGGAGACGGGAACGATGTCCTTTACGGCCAGGGAGGCGCCGACGTCATGGTCGGCGGCAGCGGCGACGATATCTATGTCGTGGATCAGGGCTATCTGTACGGCCAGAGCTTCGTCGGTGGCGGCATTCTGCAGTATGAAGATCATAGCAGCGATATCCTGGTCGAAGAAGCAGATAGCGGTAGGGACACCGTGTACGCAGCGATCAATTTTACCCTCGGCGAGAATTTCGAGGACCTGAGGTTACTGGATGATACGAGCGCCTTCGAAATTGATACGTTGATTTATGGAAGCAGCGCGCAAAACGCTTTCTTCCATGTGGCGATTTCCGGTAACGGCAATGCGATCAACAACCTTATCGAAGGCAATCTGTATGGCAATAGCCTCTTCGGCCTTGCCGGAGACGATGTGCTGCGCGGAAACGGCGGAGATGACAGGCTAGACGGCGGAATTGGTGTCGACTTGATTGTGGGCGGCACCGGAAACGATACATACGTCGTGGACCAAACCGGTGACGTGGTGATCGAGTCAAGCAACGAAGTCGTGTTCAACGGCACGTACGACGAATACGCTGGCGATGACACAGTGGAGTCAAGCATCGACTACAGGCTAGGAGAATTCATCGAGAACCTTACCCTGACTGGGTCGCAAGAACTTTCCGGAGACGGCAACGAACTCGACAATGTGATTCTCGGCAATGCAAGCGAGAACCTGCTGCGCGGATATGCGGGGAACGACTACCTCGACGGCGGCGGGGGAGCCGATTCCATGATCGGCGGAACCGGGGACGACAGCTACGTAGTAGCCAGCGAAGGCGACGCCGTGTTCGAGAACGCCGCCGAAGGCCATGACAGCGTTTTGTCGTCGCTAAGCTACGCGCTTGGCACCAATCTCGAAGATCTTTATCTAAATGGCTTTGAGGATATCAATGGCAGCGGCAACGAGCTCGATAATCGGATTGAAGGTAATTCCGGCGAGAATATTCTTTCCGGACTTTCGGGCAACGATGAAATTCGCTCCGGCGACGGCGACGATAGGGTTACTGGCGGTGAAGGCGATGATTTGCTGGATGGCGAGTACGGCACGGACGTCATTGATGGTGGTGCGGGCAATGACCGCATCTTCGGCGGGGCGAATGCCGATAGGCTGATCGGCGGAGCTGGTGATGATACGCTCGATGATGGCCTGGACGGGTCGACCGACTACCTGGAAGGCGGCTTTGGAAATGACTTGTACCTTATCGACCGATATCAGGATCGCATCGTAGAGCACGAAAACGAAGGCCACGATCGCGTTCGCATCCTGCGTGACAGTTTCGTTCTTCCCGGCAACGTCGAAGATCTGTTCATCGTCGATGATTTTTCTGATGGTGGTTCGCTCGGATCGATCCTCAACGGCATCGGTAACGATCTTGCCAACCAAATCGTTGGGCACGAAGGAGCGGACGCTGTTCACGGCGAAGGAGGCGACGACGAGGTGGACGGACGAGGTGGTGACGATACGATTTTAGGCGGTGAGGGCGATGACAGAATCGAAGGGGGTGATGACGCCGTATTTATCAGGGACTACAAAAAGGGAGGTGAAGCCCCGAGCGTGGCGCACATCGAAATCCTGTCGAGCAACCATGATGTTATTCAGGATTTGTCAGGCAACAATAATCTGGATGGCGGGTCTGGTAACGACCGGTTGATGGGAGGCGATGGCGATGATTTCCTGTACGGAGGGAAGGACGGCGCGGTGATTGCGGGCGATCAGTTCTATCTGCGCGGTGACGGTGCTTTGACGGCAGCCAAAGGAGATTTTTTTCGTGCGGATCTGAGTCTTTATTTTGCCGGTTCCTTGCTGGAGGGAGGTTTTTTCGACCTGCATCCCGAGTCGGGCGAATTTTTCGTACCCGGCGTCGAACGCCCAATCGGCGTGATCGACATCGAATCCGATGGTCGGCGCATTTGGCTTGGTAATGACGATATTCTTGACAGCGGCGGGGGTAATGATTTGCTGGATGGGGGGTCAGGCAATGACTGGTTATATGGAGGCGACGGTCGGGACTGGCTTTACGGCGGTGACGACGGCTCGCTCAATGCGACGAATGACGATTATCTCGACGGCGGAGCGGGGGTAGATACCCTGATCGGGGGAACAGGCGATGACACCTACATCGTGGATGGGATGGTGGCATATCGACAAATCATTGCGTACGACGAATGCGGCGATGCCTACGATTCATTTGAACGGGTGGTTACCGCCGACACGGTGATCGAGCAGGTTGGACAGGGGCTCGATGCGGTGTATGCAAGCGTGGATTTCAAGCTGTCTGCGGAAATTGAAGATTTATTCCTTGAGCCGTTGTCAGGGGAGGCTCTAAGAGGAGTCGGCAATGCGCTCGACAATCGGATCGAAGGCAATAACTTCGACAACTGGCTCGATGGTGATGCCGGAGACGACGTCCTCATCGGCGGGCTGGGAAACGATACTTATGTCATGGATTCCGAAAATGATCTGATCGTTGAAGGCGAGGACCTTTACGGCGTAGTGTGGGGTGGCATGGACACGATTGCGGCGCAATATTCCATCAGCCTGGATGGCGATCCCACCAGATTCGCATTCATAGAAAACCTGCAGCTACTCGGAAACGCTGACGTTGACGCAACCGGAAGCGGCGCAGACAACCTGGTGTCGGGCAACGAGGGCGATAACGTGCTTTCAGGGCTCGATGGCAACGACGTTTTGCAAGGCGGGCGGGGAGACGACGTGCTGCTCGGTGGTTCGGGATCCGACCATTACATCTTCTGGGGTGGGGATGGCAGCGACACGATTCAGGATTCACAAGGTGAAGGCAATTTCGTGAGCATCCTGGGTGGGGCACACGTTCAGGACATGATCGTAGAACGGTCCGGATACGACATGCGGATTCTCTTTAAGCAGGGTATACAGGACTGCATCGTATTGAGCGGATGGTTCTCCGGTCAAACACGCATTGACCATGTCGAATTCTGCGACGGTGAAATGCTCGACGCGACTCAGCTTAAGAATATGATTGCATTCAATGCGGGGCCGATTGCCGAGGACGATAACGCCATCGTTATCGAGGATACGGATCCAGATGCCAGAGGAAATGTTCTGGTCAACGACAGCGATCTGGAAGGAGATGTGCTCAGTCTTCTGGAAGCCGGCCAATACCAGGGATCTTTCGGCGCGCTGGTTCTGGAGCAGGATGGTGCATATGTTTATCTGCTTGACGACAACTCGAGCCAATGGCTTGCCGAGGGGGAAATTGTTCAGGACATTTTTTACTACACGGCAAGGGATTCGTTTGGCGGGTTGAGCACGGCGGCACTGGCCATCGAAATTGACGGACGCAACGATGCTCCTGTCGCGTACAACGATACGGGTGCGGCAATAGAGGATGGCGGACCCCTTACGCTGTCCATCTCCGTTTTGCTCGACAACGATACCGATGTCGATGCGGGAGATACGAAGACCTTAGGTTACGTGACGAATTCGTCGGCAGGAGCCCGGGTCGGCATTGCGGGGACCGATGTAGTTTACGACGTCGGCACGCTTTACCAATCCCTCCCGCAGGACGCCTTGGCCACCGACAGCTTTATCTACACGATGGTCGACGCGGCGGGCGCGACAAGCGAAGCAACAGTTGTTGTGACCATCACTGGCGTCAACGATGCGCCGACAGCGATTATCGATATGGCAAGCGTTAGGGAAGACGATTTGTCCAATGCCACTGGCAACGTGCTTTCCAACGATGGAGATGTTGACCAAGATACGGTGCTAAGTGTCGCGAGGCCGTTTAGCGCGACGGGTACTTACGGGACGCTCACGCTTTCGGAGGATGGTAACTATGTCTATGCGCTCGCCAATGGGTCAACGGCAGTGCAAGCGCTGCGTGGCGGCCAGGTCGTAACGGATACTTTCAGCTATGTAGCCACTGATAGTTGGGCCGACTCGACGTCGACTCTTACAATCGACATCGCAGGAACCAACGATGCGCCGATCGTCGACAGCCCGATACCTGATCAAAGCGTTTTCACAAGCAATGCTTTCCATTTCACCTTTAATGCACACGCGTTCACCGATTTCGATACGGGCGATGCGTTGAGTTTCACCGCCACGCTTGCGAGTGGCAATGCTCTTCCTTCATGGCTCGCCTTCAATCCAGCCACGCGCACTTTCACGGGTACGCCCTCGTCTGCTGATGCAGGTTCTGTGCAATTGCGCGTCAACGCCACCGACCAAGCAGGGGCAAGCGCGTTCGATGTCTTCTTGTTGATAGTCGCGGCAGCGGGGGGCAAGACCATCATCGGTACGGACTGCGATGACAATCTCGTCGGAACCGATCTGGAGGATGTTATCGACGGGCGGGAAGGCGCCGATTCCATGGCCGGCAAGCGGGGAGACGACAAATACTATGTCGATAATAGTTGCGATGTCGTTAAGGAGCTACTGGGTCAGGGAAGCGACTTGGTGTTCAGTTCGGTCACTTACACGCTGCCTTCGAACGTCGAGAACATTACGCTGACCGGAACAAAGGATATAAGCGCAACTGGTAATGCACTGGACAACATTCTGGTTGGCAACAACGGGCGAAATACTCTTAGCGCGGGGTCTGGCAATGATGTACTGGACGGCAGGGGTGGTAGTGATTCCATGAGCGGCGGGGCCGGCAACGACGTCTACTTTATCGATAGTTCTGCGGACTCCATCAGCGAAAGCACCAATCAGGGTAACGACACGGTACAAAGTATCGTTAGCTTCGGCCTCGGAGCTAACGTCGAGAACCTCTTGTTGATTGGCAGTGCCTCCATCAATGGGAAGGGCAACACCTCAGCCAACCTGCTGATGGGTAATTCGGCGACCAATACGCTTTCAGGAAGTGGAGGCAACGATATTATCCAGGGTCTCGACGGCGACGACACATTGAACGCAAGTGGTGCGCGTACTCTGATCGATGGGGGCGCCGGAGCGGACGTGATCAGCGGCGGGTCCGGAAACGACATGTTCATTGGTGGTCTGGGTAACGACACCATCAGCACAGGTGCCGGTGCCGACATCCTCGCTTTCAATGCCGGGTGCGGACAGGACTTGGTCAATGCTAGCATTGGAGCGGACAACGTTTTGTCCCTGGGCGGTGGGATCCGGTACGAAGACCTCAAGCTGACAAAATCGGGGACCAATCTGATTCTGAAGACTGGTGCCACAGATCAGTTCACCTTCAAGGACTGGTATTTGGGCACGGGGCCACGCAGCGCTGCAAAACTTCAGATTTTTACCGAAGCGATGCCCGAGTACGACCAGAATTCTGCGAATGTCTTGTTCAATCACAAGGTGGAGCAGTTCAACTTTTCTGCACTCGTCAATGCGTTCGATGCGGCCGGTCAGGTTAACGGCTGGGCACTGACCAACGCGCTCTTGAGCGCACATTTGTCAGGCAGCGACACCGCGGCCATCGGCGGCGATCTCGCTTATCAATACGGCAGGACCGGATCGCTGAGCGGCATTGGCCTGACGCTGGCACAGGACGTGATCGATGCCACGCAGTTCGGCAACAGTGCGCAG
>Ga0134121_10001487_pt1 | contig 21996 bp, 34 predicted proteins | sample KB301_FD_96463 | JGI IMG/M metagenome (GOLD analysis project Ga0134121, IMG submission 96463) | Terrestrial soil microbial communities without Nitrogen fertilizer from Kellogg Biological Station, Michigan, USA - KB3-0-1 | ecosystem: Environmental > Terrestrial > Soil > Unclassified ... | reverse complement strand
TGTCATCGTCTACGAGCAACGCGACGTCGCGCGTAGGCTCCGCGCGCATGGTGTGCACAAGCAGCGAGAGCATCACGTTTCGAGCAAACGCAACGTCCGAGCTGCCCTCTACGTTGTGATGTAGTGCGCCGGCAGCGCGCAGCGACGCAAGCGCCTGTTGCGTCGCTGCAGGGATCGGGCGGTTCGAGGCGACGGCCACCACAACATTTTTCATGGCGGCATGATGCCACCGAGCCCCACTCAGGGGCAAAGACAGGCGAGCACTTGCCGCGCGATCTGCACGGTGTGATCGCTCGCGCCGGGTGGTCCGTACTCGCAATCCGGCGTGCACGAGCTAGGGCCGCAGTCTTGGGCCTGGTAGCAGTCCAGGATCGTGCTGCAGCTGCGACCCGACGCCGGCGGCGGCTCCGAGCTGCAGACGTCGCACGACGTGCCGCGCCAGCCGACAAGGCACGTGCTCGAGCCGCCCGCGCCGGCGCCCCCTGCAGCGCTTCCCGCCGAGCCGCTCGAGCCGCCCTGCCCCCCGAGCCCGGCGACGCCTGCGAGCCCGCCAGCGCCCGCGCCGGCGCCCCCTGCAGCGCTCCCCGCCGAGCCGCTCGAGCCGCCCTGCCCCCCGAGCCCGGCGACGCCTGCGAGCCCGCCAGCGCCCGCGCCGGCGCTCCCTGCAGCGCTCCCCGCCGAGCCGCCCTGCCCTGCTCTGCCGGCGGCGCCTGCAGCGCTCCCCGCCGAACCGCTCGAGCCGGCGGCCCCTGCGAGCCCGCCAGCGCCTGCGCCGGCGGCACCGGCGGCGCTCGAGCCTGAGAACGACGCTCCGCCGCAAGCCACACACACCATGCACACCAGGATCGCTTTCATGATCAATTTACCTCCATCACGTTGCGCGGTTCGACCAAGCCGGCCGTTGCAAGCCTTCGCACGAACAACAGAGAGAGCTGCTCTAGCTCCTGCTCCGTCATCTTCGCACCCTTGGCAATGTGAGCGAGCGCGGCGAAGCGGATGAAGTGATCGAGCCCTGCCGCGCCTGGCTCTTTTCCTTGCGCAAGCATCGCTAAGATTTGGTCGAATTGCGACTGTGACTCCTTTGTATTTTGGATCGCCGATGTCGCGATTTCTTGCCAGTTCTCCGCGCTCCTGTGAAAGAACTCGTACGTCCGACGAAGCACGATGCATGCGGTCAAGCTTCCGAGAGTCACGCCGGAGGCCCACGTCCAGAGCACGCCGAAGCCGAAGCGGTAGCGCACATCAACGACGATCGACACGAGCGAGAGCAACACGCTGCAGATCCCCCAGCCGAGCCAAAAGCGATTCATCCTCATTTCTTGCCTCTTTTCTTGGTTGTCTGCAGAACGCGCGCTCGAGCCGCTCGAATCCCTGACGCGACCTGCAGAACGTTGCGATCCAATTTGTTGCGCGCGTCGAGCGGTCGACCGTGCGCGTAAGACCACTCGATCCCGATCCGTTCAAGCTCGGCCGCCGCTTCGCGCGAGAGCGTCGCGACCGCCCAACGCGAGAACGAGCGCGCGCGCCCGACCTTCGCGGCGGCATCGAACAGCCGGAACAACCGAGCGTCGGCACTGACGAGACGTCTCACGACGGAACCAGCACAAAAACAGGATCGAGCGTGACACTCGCCGCCGGCGTCGCCGTGTTGTCCTTGGCTCCCGGTGGCGGCGCTTCGCCGATCGCACGGTAGTGCACCGCGTAGCGCGAGCGGTAGTTAACCGTACGCGCCTCGCTGTGCGCGTGCGAGGTCGGCGTGTGCTTCACCATCTGCCAGAACACGCGATCCCCGAGCGCTGCGTGTGACAACGGAATGAACGCCCAGAACGGCAACAGGTGAAAAGCCGGACGCGCGAAGAAGAGACAATTTGCATCGACGTGCGCGGCGCCGTCGCTCTCCTTGTCGAAAAACATCGGCGAGCCGTCGACCCGGCAGATCGTGCGGCTCGCCGTGCACACGTCCGCGCCGGTGCGCTTGTGCAGCTGGATCATGGTCTGCACGTGCGCCGGCTCGATCCAGTTGTCGCCGTCGAGAAAGCAGATCGCATCGAAGCCGCGCGCGACGGCATCGAGCGCGCCGATCCCGCGCGCGCAATCTCCCCAGTCGGCATGCGCCACGGGAAGCGATATCACCCGCGGAAACTTCTGGGTGGGGATGCCGGCGAGCTTCATCGCCTCGCCGACCTTCCGCGGATCGTCGCCGTCAGCGATGATCACATGCTCGACGCTGTGCGCGTCGTGCACCTCCTGCTCGGCCACGCTGCGCATGCAGTGGCCGAGCTGCTCGAGCGGTTCGTGATGGAACGGGCTTACGATTGCGACTTTCATTTCTGCACCTTCAAAATGGGAACGTGACTTGCTCGAGCGGGACGAGCGTCAGATACGACGCGAGCCCCTTGCGCTCTGCCCACCGCCGGACAGAGCCCGCGCACGTCGCGCACGCGGGCTCCGTTTCGCGCGTTGGCTTCTCGCCGGGTTTCGCCCACTCGATCCAGCAAGCGGGCTCGCCGGGACAATGCGGCGTTCTACACTGGCGTTTGTTGCTCATGGCGGAAGCTCACAGCGCCGTCAGAGTCGGGGCCTTGCCGAGCGCCTCGCAGAACGCCGCCCAGTTTTCCGGCTTCTTGAGCGCGTCGCCGTAAATGCAGTGCAGCTTTTCGCCCAGGTAGCCGGCCCGATGATCTTCGATCTCGAGGTGGTGCGTCATGAAGTCAACGCCTCGCTCGTGCATCGCTTGGCAGCTGGTGACGTACGCGCCCATCAAGCCCGCGAACTCGAGAAAGGTGTGATTCCCGATGATCTGCGCGAAGGTGTAGAACTGATCGATCGCGAATCGCATACGCTGCAAAGCTCGCTCGCGCGAGCCCGCCGTGTATGCAAGATCCGCCGTCGCACAGTCGCCGACGTGCTCGGGCGACAGCCCGCAGTCTGGATCGTGTTCTTCTGTCGTCATGGTTCGGATCCCTTCAGTTGAGCCCGCTTCGCGCCCAGCCGTAGGCCGCGACAAATGCCGCGGCCAAACAAAGCACCGTGAACAAGATCAGCACGATCAGAGGGACCGGTTTTTCCGGCTCCTGGTCTGTCACGCTGCGGAGTAGCGCGTTCCACGTCGCGCCCCTTTCTTCGTGATCTCGCCCGTCGCAAGCGCCTTGTTGATGGGCAGCACGAGCGCTTTGGTGCTGCACTGCAGACCGCGCGCGATCTCCTCGACGCTCGAGCCCGGCTGCTTTCCCAGGAAGCGCAGCAGCCGCGCCTTCAGCTGCTCGAGCGCTTTTGCGTCGCGCTTGGCGCCCTTGGGCAATACCCTTGCGCTCTTGCTCGGCCGCCCCGGCTTGTGCGCCACCACGGCGCGATAAAGCTCCGTTCGGAAGCCCTGCAGCTTCTTTGCCGCCGACTTGTCGAGCGCGCTTTGGATGCCTTCAGCGAACGCGCCGCGCAGCTGCTCAAGGGTTCGCACGCGAGCGAGATTCGCGATCTCGTGCGCGAACACCGCGAGGCGTCCGCTGATTTCATCTTCGAGGCTCAGTTGCTTTTTCATGTTGTTTTCTTCTCCTGTGAAGGTCGGAAGGCCTGGCGCAAGCGTTCCCAAATTCTCACGAACAGCCCGCGGCGGAGCTTGCGAACCGCCCGCTCCATGTCTCGTAACGCGCCGACGAAATGGCGAAGCGTTTCCTCATCCGGATCGCTCTCCGCGTCCAGCAGCTGGCGCAGGCCATGATCCAGCTCGCACGTTGCAGCCAACAAACCCTCGATTCGATCTCTGTTTTTGCTACTTTGCATTTGGCTGGGCCCTCCTACGGCCCGGCTTGTGTGTGCTCCGGTCAACCACTGGCCGGAGCACACGCTTTTTTTTTACGAAAGCCCGTCTACATCGTCACCAGCGCACACCGGGCGGATCTCGAACGTGCAAGGGTGCTCGCACTCGCTGCTCAGCTCGAGGTTTAGTTGCGTGCCGTACGGCCAGCGCGGGAAGCCCTTCAGCTCTGCAAGCAACGACTCCAGCGGCAACCGGAACGAGCAGAGCGCCCACCGACCAAGAGCAACGCTCTCGACGTAGACGCAAGAGACCTCCATTTTCGTACGCACGCGAAAAAAAAGCAGCTGCTCAGCGTGCCGTGTCGTCTCCCAGAAAACCCCGCTGCGCTCGCCTGGGATGACTGTCACCGTCCGATATCTGTTTCTGAGATTCATGCTGCGTTGCCTCCCTGCTCGCGCTCTGCGAGCTGCTCGAGCTTCCACTGTGCGATCTTCGCCTTGAGATCGTACGACGCAAAAAGCGCGGTCCCGCTGTACGCATCGGCCACGCGCCGCGTGCGCGCGGCTTCCGCCTCCAGCTCTGCGCGGGTCAATTGCTGAACCGCTGGCGGGTCGCCTTCAAGAAGTCGGTCGGCTCTAGATCGTCGAACTGCGCGCACGTCGGCAGCGTGTGCGTTACTCCGAGGATTCCGTTTTCTTCGCTCGCGTTGGCCGAGCAGACGCGCTCGCAGAACGGGCAAAGAAATTGGAGCTGTGCGCGCATCTCCCGCACCGCCGGCGCGCGCAAGCACTCGTTCGCCGCGGCGCCTGCAGCGTCCGCCGTTTCGTAGATGTCGATCTGATCGGGGCCGTAGGCCACTGCATGGCCGGTGGTCACTGCCTCGTCAAAAGTACGGCCGCCGGCGAAGATGCAACCCGCCGAGCAGAAGTGCAGGATCACCCACACACCAGAGCGGACGCCGGCGACGTGCTCGGATGCGACGATGATCGGCTCCGAGCGCCGCGACAGCTCTAGCTCGCAATTTGCGCAGCGCTTCACGGCTTGACCTCGGTAAGGATCTCGCTCGCCTCCAGGAGCCCGTTGCGCTTGCGCCACGCGCGCACGGACTCACGCCGCACGCGCACAACGCCGGCGATGTTGTCGCCGGGCTCGTGCTTTTTGCACTCGAACCACTGCAGGCCCGTTGCATCCGTGGCGACCATCGTGGCCGCTCGCTTCTTGCCGCGCTCTTGGCAGCGCAGGCACCGGCGACGATCGCCGAGCTGCACGTAACCCGTCGCCGCGGCGTGCCGACCGTCGATCGTCTGCGTGCGCGTCAGCTCTTGATCAAACACCGAGCCTTCGCGCACGTACCCCCAGCGCGGCCGCCCGTGCCACGTGTGCGAGTAGAAGCGCACGCGCACGATCGGACCGGGCTCGAACTCGCGCCGCGCAACGCGCAGCGCGCTCGCCTGCGAGACATAGGCGCCGTTGGGAACGGTGCTCACTTCGCACCGTCCTTGCCCTTGGCCTTAGCAACGCAGGCGAGACACACAACGGCCGGGTTTGTGCAATTCATGCACTGCGACAGATCGCCAGTCTGGTCAGGCACAATCAGCACGCCGCCGGCGGCGCACTTGCTGCAGACTGTCGCCGGGCGAGCACCCGTGCGCGCAGCGAAGAGCGCGCGAGCGCCCTTCGTAAATGTTCGATGACATGCAGGGCAGACGCGACGCTTTGCCATTATCCGAGGTTCCCTTTCGTAGTAGGTGCGCGCCGACCTACAGGGCGGGAAACCCATCGGCGCGCACCTGTCCGAAAAGTAACCTATTTGGACAGCCGGCGCACGCGTGCTTTTTTCGCAGCTTTCGGGGGCTCGGCGTACGGACCTTTTTTGGACAGCACATTTGCGACGGTAGAGCGCAGCGCGCCCGTATCAGCCGCAATGTCTCGAATTGAGAATCCCGCTTTGCGTAGCTGGCGGATCGTCCGGACGGTTGACGCGCCGGCGGCGCGCGGTCGTCCCCAGTGCTCGCCGCGTTCGGCCTTGTGCCGGCGCGCGGCGCTGATTCGCTCGCGCAGGCGCGCTAGCTCGAACTGCGCGCAATAGGAGAAAGCGGCGACGAGCATTTCGCCGGCGGGCCCGTCGAAGTCGAAACGCTCTTTGCACGTCACCAGCTCGCAGCCCCACGAGCGCAAGTCTTGGATCAGCTGCAGGGTTGGACGGATGCCGCTTCGCGCGATCCGGTCAAGGCTCCAAGCGTAGATCCGGCGCACGTGTCCGCGCCGCGCCAGCTCGCACAGCTGGTCAAGCTCGGCGCGTTCCTTGTCCCCGCCTTTCTTCTCCTGCACCCAGATCGTGATCGTGTCGCCGCGCGCTCGAGCCATGCGAGTGATATCGGCGCGCTGCAGGCCGAAGCCCTGCGCGCGTGTTGAGACTCGCGTGTAAGCCGCAACCGCGGCGCTCTTTTTCTTCATGGGCTGACTCCGTAGACACACTGCGCGTTGTGTTCCTCGTAGCACTGACAGTCGATCAGATCGCACCAGTCTTCGCAGCACGGGCAAGCGTAGTGCGCGCAGCGCAGGCACGGCCCTTGGTCGTGCACCTTGTGCAACCGCTCTGCGATGCCCTGTGAGTCGTCGGCGGGCCCGTTCAGGCTCTCACCCCATGGCGTAAAAACTGTGCAGCTCGGATCGCCGATGATCCAGACGCCGCCCGTCATTTTTTCTCGTCGTGCAAGTGCGGGAAGTCGTTCCGCCCACAGATCGGACACGGCGGAAGCACACCGAGCGCGGTACGGAAGCACGCCACGCAGCCGAGGATTTGCGGGCCGCGCAACACCCACGGCGCGCGCGCTTTGCAAAAGATGCACTCGCGCTCGTGGTATTCGACAGTGAGCGGAACACTTTTGACCCGTTCCCAGTTTTCAGCGGCCGCCTTTTCCCAGCGTTGATCTTTTTTCTCGAAGTGCTCTGCGATGCGCTCGAGCGCTGCAGCCAAACGAGGAAGCGGACCCGGCGGCGGCGGAACTGGCGGCGCGCTCTCAGAGCCGGGCCCGTACCACGGCAACGGATCGCGCAGGCCTGGCGGTTCGCCTGGCACGTTGCGCACGCCGATCGTGTGCGGTCCCGCGTGTCCCTCTGGGAGGATGCACATCGCACCCGCAATCAGGTTGCCAAAAGGGCAGCCGCCGGCGCCTCTAACCATTTGGCCGATTCTACGGGTTCGCGTTGAAGAACGCACGCGCAAAGCCGGGCGGAGTCACGGCGCGCGCTGCAGCGCTCGAGCGCGCGGCGGCGCTCGCCTTCGCCTTGACGGAAGGGCCCGCGCTCCGCACGCGCGAAGCTTCCCCAGAGCGCCGTTGCTTTCGTCCATGGATCGCCGAACTCGAAGGGCTCGAAAGCGTCTGCAGGCGAGCCAAGCCAGTGAGCCAGCATGCCGATCGGGTTTTCGAGCGCCCACCAGCGCGGCGACGTCGTGACGATGATCCGCAAGCAGGCCGAGACGACCTCGAGCCCGCCGACGAAATCGCGCGGCCGCTTCGGCTCGGCGTTGCGTGCCAACGAGAACTCGGTGCACGGCGGAGCCGCCACGATGCCCCACACGCCGCGCTCGGGTGGCATGTACATGCGCACGTCGTACTCGGGCAACGTCACGCGGCGGACGTCGTAGCCGGCGCGCTTGTAGGGCTCCGACCACGAGCCCGAGCCCGCGCACAAATCGAGGATGATTCGCTCCGACACCGGCGGGGCATTGCCGCGCGCAACGGCCGCGGCATTGCCGCGCGCACGCGCGCCGGCACTGCCGAGCGTGAGAGCTCCCGGCATTGCCCGCCGCGCTCGAGCGGGCATTGCGCTCCACCGCCGGCGGGGCAATGCCGCGCGCACGAGCTCGGGCATTGCCACGAGCACCAGGAGCGGCACGGCTGGGCAAAACTTCGCTCAGAAACGCGAGGCGAGCGGCCCACACGAGCCACGGCCCGAGCCCGTGCGGCCCCACCGTCGCGCGCTGCATGCGTTCAAGCTCGGCGCGCTCTGCAGGCGCGAGCCGCACGCAAAAGTTTTCACCGCGCCGACGTCCTTTTGCCTGGGCCATTGCGTCCAAATAGACTACTTTTCGGACGTGGCGAAAAGCATCCTAGAGAAGCTCAGGGCCGAGATTCGACGGGAGGAGCGCGCCGGCGTTGTCGACGATCCGGAGGAAGGACTACCGCCGATCGTCGCCGAAGCGATCAAGCTGAGCCGCTCGCTTGGCGGCCGCGTGACTGTGCTGGAAGTGGAGAGCGACAGCCTCACCGACGACGACGAGAAAGCGCTGTACGAGGCGTGCATTGACTCGACGACGAACGACGAGGAAACGCGCACGCTGTACACCGGCGAGGGCTGGCGCGTCGAAGTGTGGAGCTAGGCTATGAGTTCCGAAGCCTGGGCACAAATTGTCATCACGGCGATCACGACGCTCGGTAGCGTGGTGTCCGCGATTTTCGCGGCGCGCGCGCGCACGCACGCCGTTTCGGCCCGGCGGAGTGCCTCTAAGGCTTTGGAATACTCGTTGCGACCGCCCCCGGAATCTGCGCCCCCGGAATCTGGCCCGCGTTAGCTGAGCACTTGCCACAACGTATCTCGCAGCACTCGCACGAAGCACAGTGCTCCGGGTAGCGCTCGGTCCATCCGTTCGGCCACGGCCGTTGACTGGGAAACGTCTCTTGCTTGCCGCAGTTGCAACACGTGAGCCGCGTGTGTCCGACCGGCAGCGATTCGGGCTCAGCCACTCGCCGCCGGCGCTGCAGGCGCCGGCTCAGCTTCGACGCGCTTGCGGTTGATCCCCCACATGGCGAGCGTAACGCCCTGCGCGGGCGAGAGCAGCTGCCCGGCGACGTCCAGCAGCATGATCCGCACGAAGCAACCCGGCTGCAGCTCGTCCCAGTCGACCCACGCCGGCGGCTCCACACCTTCCTCGACGAGCTGCGAGACGTGCTCGAACGACAAGCCGAGCGCGAAGAACTTCGCGGGCACGCCGTCCATGCTCTGCAAGACCTGCTCGTCCATCGCTAGCGTGGCCATGCGGAGCGTGGCGCCGTCAGGCGCGCCCCAGATCATCAAGCCGCACGGCTTGAACGCGCCGCGCTCGCTCGTGCCGATGTACAAGCCGCCCTCGTAGCGGAAGCCGAGGACGGTTTTTCGGCGGACCTCGACGGGCTCGGGCTCGAGCACCGCGCGCAAGCGGGAGTTCTTGGCCATGCGCAGCCGAGCGTTTCACAATTTCGGCAGACCTGCCAAGCGAGCCGCGAACCTCCTATTTGTAAGCCTCATTCTCCCGCGCCACGGGCGCGCTCTCCGGGCGCTGCAGCGCCCGCACATGACCGCGGCCAGCGGCCGCGCCGAGCGTAGCGAGGTCGCCTCGGTGCCCGGAGGGCACGCACACCGAAGCGAAGCGCAGGTGATCTCAATTCTCGAAGAGATCGGGACTTCGAGGAGAGGATCGCAGCGTTGCTCCCGGATACAACATTCAGAGGGAGCGATCGGCGCGCTCGCGACGCGTTGCACACGAGTTGTGCACAGCCGCACGAGCGATCAGTGTTCCGAGTGCGTCTCGAGGCTCAGATCCGAGAGCTGCAAATAGGCTCGCGCCCTGGCGCTCTACAGCGTCAAGGCGCGCACTGCGCAGCCGTTGCCCGCTACTCGGGAGGACCGCGACCGGCGCGCCCTGGTGGCGCTGTGATGCCTTCGTCGCGGTCGTGCTTGATGTCCATCAAGCGATCCAGCTCGCGGAAGCTCGGGCCGTAGATGGCCGCGGCTTCGTCTGCAGCTTGGCGCAGCCGCTTTGCATCTAGAAGCGCTTCGCTAATCGCCACTGAGTGCCGCGGCCGCGCCTGTGGCGGCGTTGCGGGCTTGTTCTGCAGCTGGGAGACGCGCCGGCGCTCGCCGCGTGAAAGCGGGTTCGAGATGCCGAGCGCGCGCCAGTTGATCCATTTCTCGCACGTGCCGTGGGGCGTGACGCGCTTCGCCCGGCGCGGCTTGTGGAAGGGCATGATCCGCTTGCTGCCGATGAGCCCGGCGCGCGTCAGCTGGCGGCACACGCGGCCGATGGATTCCCGGTGGTAGCGCCCTCCACCGGGGCGCGTGAGCTTCTCCGCGATCGCTCGGTAGGTCTGGAAGCAGACGTCCCCGTATTCGGCGACGTACTTGGCGACCGCGACACCTAGCCGGGTTACACCGCGCTCGACGAACGCCGCGGCTGCAACCGCGCCGGCGTGCGTACACGAGCCGCGGCCGTTGCTCACGTGCAAGGCCTCGCGAGTGTTCTTGTTTGTCCGACCAACCCCAACGCAACACGCCGACCTCTTGGCGCTTCGTGCGAGTTGTGGTTATCTGTTTTCCGCATTGGGCAGTGGTTTTGCCTGGTGTACGGGCTCCCCGGCGGTTGCAGCCTCCGGGGCGCCTCCCTACCCTTCGAGGGCGGGCGGGGAGCGGGATGGACAAAACACCAGATCGGCCGGCCGTGTCAAAAATGGTGTTGCGCCGTGCGACGTCGCGTTGTGCTGCGCCGGCGGCGGCAGGGTGACGATCGGCCGGCAAACACCGAGCCCGCGTGCCGCCGGCGAGCGTGGCGCGCCTGGCTCCCGCGACGCGCTCGCCGGCGGCACGCGGGCTCGGTGTTTGCCGGCCGTCGAAAGCCTTGACAGCGGCGCCCGTTTACGTCTGCGGGCCAGCTCGAGCTCAGCTCGGAAACGCCGGCGACCACTGCGCGCCGTCCCAATAGTAAACGCGCGTGTCCTGGACGCCGGGCGCCGGCGATGCCGCGACGCTGAGTGCGTCGAAGGTGCGCATCCATCGGTATGGGCTCCACCGCCAGCCAACGCCGCGCGTGAACGTGAGGAAAATAAAATAGTGCGGGGTTTGGTCGGCAAGGTTTGCGATCATTTGGTCAGACCGTCTTCGCAATGAAAGCCGCGTGAGCTGTGTCGGCGACCGGCCAGCTTCCGAAAGGTGTGTTTACGCCAGCGAGTAGCGAGTTGACCGTGCTCGGGATCGTCGGCGTTTGGTCGTAGCAGATCGTCGCGCCCGAGTGCACGTTGACGCCCGTTCCATAGGTACCGGTGACGCCCCAGAGCTGCTGGCCTACGTCCGCCAGCATGCGGCACATTGGATCGATCTCGATCGCCGTCAGTAGCGCGCCTCCGTTCTCGAACTCGCAATCATGCGCCGAGCTGAACCACAGGCTGGAGTCTCCGGTCAGATGAATTTGCGCCGCGTCCACGCCGCAACCGAGCCGCGGCCGCAACAAGCTCTTTTCGAACACGAAGACGCTTCCATTTTGCATCGCACACCCGGCCATGGCGATCACGCCGTTGCAGAGCGAAAAACCCGTCGGCGCTCTGCAGCCGATGAAGGAAAAAACCCCGTTCCAGATCGCTGCGCCGATCTCGCACTCCTGCAGGAGCGGCCCGCGCGTGATCGTGTTGGTGAGCCCGCCGCCAAAGATACCCGGCAACGACGCGCCGCGCGCGACGTTCGCATTTTTCAAAGTGTAGCAAGAGCCCGCGCCCGGATCGGGCCCGAGCTTCTGGCAAAACATGGCGTTAAACGACACGCCGATCGTGTCCTGCACGATCGTGTCCCCTGGCGCGAGGTCGACCGTTGAATCAGTGCTCGGATCGTACCAGTGCTGCACAAAGCAATCCGTCGCGCTCGTAACGCCGTTGATGTACGTGACCGCGCCCGGGTGCGAGCCTGTCACGCAGCGCAGCTTTCGCCGGTTCGTGAACGTTGCGCCCGCTGCAGTAATGCGGCCGCGCGTCGGGCCTGCGGGGTTCGTGTTGACCACGGTTGCGAGCGTCCATGGTCCGGCGGAAGTAGTGGCGCAGTCGACGAGGAAGGGAAAGCCGCTGCTCGTCTGATCTGGGTAGAGCTTCAGGCCGCCATAGGCGCCCGTTGCTACGTGCACCGTCGTTGCCTGCTGCAGCCGGAGGCGCGCGCCGTTCGGCGATATCACCGCGTTGGCTTTTTCGATCGACGCCCATGGGCCGTGCGTTGTGCCGCCCACGTTCGTCGCTGACTGTCCGTCGTAGGAGTCGTTACCCGTCGCCGCGTTCACGAACCAATCGCCGATGGCGCCCAGCTCAGCGATCGGGTTTTGCTGATACGGCGAGCGTGTGAGCGGGACAACCATCAGCTACTCGGGATCGGCGTTGCCGTGAGTAAAAACTGATCAACCACGAGATCAGCGCCGAACGCTGCGCCGCCCGTGTCGACGGCTCCAAGCACCGGCCGGAGTGCGTCCGCTGCAACGACGCTCACGACGCGCTCGTCGCACAAGTAGCAATACACAAAATTGATCGTGTTCGTGACGAGAGGGCAGGCCATGAATTTGCCTTGCACTGACGCCACGTCGAGGCCTTGCCGATCGTTGTTCAGATCGATGGCTCCGGCGAGAAAGCCGAACGGAAAAATCCCCGCCGGGCCGCCGCTGTAGAACAAGCGCACCAAGTAGCGGCCCGCGCTCGCCGCAGTGAGCTTGCATTGACTCGCGCTGAACACCAGCCCATCGGCGGGAGTCGTCTCGACGAAATTCGCGCCCGTTATGAACTGTAGGTTTGTCGTCCCCGTCGTTGCGACAGTGTTCGCTCCGTTGATCGTGTACTCACCAACGAGCCCCACAATTGGGAACGGCGGAGCGCGTAGCATTCAGAGCGCCTGTTCCCCTGCCAGTACGAATTTTCCGCTCCCCGCGTCGATCTGGTACAGGTAGCGCGTCCCTGTGCCAGCCGCTTGCGTGGGCAGCACAGCGCCACCGGGCCCGATGTTTGCGCCGGCGCTGTCGTGCACCGTGATCGTGTGCGCGGTCGTGTTGTAGTTGTCGACGGGGAATTGTCGCGGCGTTGCTCCGCCTGTCTCGTCCAGCGTCAAGACAATGTTGCCCGTGAGCGTCGTGGCGCAGATGAAAGCGCGCGTCTGCCCCGTGCAATTCAGCGTCACCGTTGCCGTCACCGGCTGCGCGTCGCCGCCCTGGCCGACCGACAAGGCGAAAATCGTATCGCTGAACGCCGCTCCGCCCTTCATCGAAACCAGCTCGGTTTCGGCATCGAGCGAACAAGTCGACGTCACGCCGGCAACGATGTTGCATTGCCGGAACTTGCACGCGCCCGGCGTCGTGCCGCCACCGAGCAGCCCCGCGATCCTGCAGTTGAAAGCGTCGACCGCATCGACTGTGCACGCTCCAACCGTCGCGTTTCGCCATTTGGCGGTGCCTGGCGCCGTCAGCGTGAGCGTTCCCACAACCTGACTCTCGTAGAGATCAAGCTGTCCGATCGTCGCGTCGCCGGCGACCGTGGAACCATAGAGCGCCGGCTGCTGCGCGCCGGTACCGGTCAGGTTTCCGGAGATGAAGCACTGACTCAGATTCGCGGTGTACGCGCCGGCGCCGTTGAATGCAAAGCTCGCGAAGGTGAAGCCGGCAAGGTCGAGCCGTGGGCCTCCGGCCGGCGCTGCGCCCATGTCGCACGTGCACGCGCCGAGCGCAGGGAATGGCGCCGTGCTGAAGTTCTGGCCGTTGACTCCCTGTTGCTGGTAGGAGCGCACCGCGAGAATGATTGCCGTGGCCGGCGACGCCGCAAACGCAACGGCTTCCGTTGTGCAGTTGCCAACGAGCACCACGGAATTCCCAACCGCGACCGCGGCATCCACTGCAGCTTGTACAGCGCCCGAACCGTTGAACGCCTTGTCTCCGCTGAAAGCTCCATCGGGCGTGCCTGCCGTGCCGCTCGAGTCGACGTTGTACACCTGAGCGATCGGCGTGATGCTTCCGCCCGGCGAAGCGACGGGCTCGCCGGCGACAGTAACGCCATCGGCTTGGATCCTGAGATAGTTTCCTGGCGTGCTCAGTGGGATCGCGTTGTCGCCGCTCGGTGCGCGGCGGATCTCGAATGCCGGATCGATCGTCATTTTCTCAGACTCCGAAATCCTGACGTGCACGCTCGAGCGTGCCGTCTCCTGCAACTCGTGGCGTTGAGACAAACACGCGGCTGCTCTTGTCGTCGCCTTGCTGCGCGTAGAACATGACGAGCCCACCGCCGGCGACGCCGCCGGTTTTTTTCGTGCCGTCGTTGTTCGATAGGTTCATTGGAAAGACGGCGAACACGTTGGCACCGGGCGCGACTGGCCCCGGGTTGAGCACGCGCGCAACCTCCCAAACCGCTCCGCTCAGACCTTGCACGCTTTGGCCCTGGCCGAACTGGAACGCTGACGCTGGACCCGGCGAGGCCTTCGACGTCGACGCGATCAAGATGACCGCGCCGACGCCGAGGCCTCCAATTACCAACGCGGCAACTGCTGCTTTCGACATTGTTCCCTCGCACGCGCTCGAGCTGCGCGCGCGTACGGCTAGAACAGCTCCTCGAGAGCAATGTAACAGTTACCCACGCCGGCCTCGTCGCCGCTCCCGGTCGGGTGCGCTACGGCGGCGCCGGCAATGTCGGCCTTGATGATGCCGCGCACCGCGATCTCGGCATCGCCGGCGACAACGCCGAGAGTCGTTCCGCTCGTAAGCTTCAGATCGAGCCGACATTGACGCGCGTTGCCCGCGCCGGTCGTCTCGGTCGTTGCTCCGAGCCAGTGTTCATTTTGAACCTTGGTCGTCCACGTGATCCCGTCCTTGCTGGTCTGGATCCCGAGCGTCACCTTTACGTTGGCGTTGGTGACGTCGCTCATGACGTCACAGCAGAGCGTCGCGCGATAGTTCTTGTTGACCGCCGGCGCGAGCAGGCTGGTAGTCATCGGACCATCACTGAAGATCGGCGCCGCTGCGAGCTGCACGCCGATCACCTGATCCACCGTGGTGATCGCGTTGGTGGTGCTGCCCACCGTGGTTGAAGCTTCGGCGAGCCGAAGCCGTGCCCCCGTTCCGGGCTCGAACGCCGCGCCGGCGCTGCTTTCGATCGGGGGGCCTGAGGGTGCGAGCCTTACTACTGTATCGACCATTTTAACTAGCTGCCTTTCCGTTGGTTGATGTCACCGCCTGCACGATGGAACGCACAGCGGCGGAGTCTCCAGGTTTGGGCGGCGTTGCGCCCTTCGTTTCGAGGTACATTTTGCCCAGCTCGATCAGCGGGCCCGCGTACTCGTCCAGTTTCGCGAGCGCGAGCCGCGTCAGCTCCGGATCGCCGTCCTCACCAGCAACGGTGTCCTTTGCTCGCTGCGCGCGCGCGAGCGTGTGCAAGTCCTGCACCTCGTCAGAGAGCGCCGCAACGCTCTTGCCGAGCGATTCGCACTGCAGCCGCGCAGTCGCCAGCACCTTGTCGGCCGTCGCGGCGATCGAGTTCATGGCGTCCGCCAGCGCTTTCACGCCGTTGGTGCCGCCCATGTCCGCGGCTTCCTTGTTCTTGCCCTGGACGCTCGTCAGGCACTGCGACAGCACGTTGCCCGTCGCATCTTCGGCGGTGAACGTGATCCCGTGCCGGCGGATCGGCAGCTGGTCAGCCGTGCACGCGAGCAGGGCCTCCATCTCTTCGCACCAGGCGTCACGCCCCGCAAACGGCGCGTCCCACGTGTCCAGGATCGCGGTCTCGGTCGAGACGCGGATCCGCTTCGTCCGGCTCTCTTCGTCCGCCTTGTCCGGAACGAAACGCAAAGCCCATTGCCTGACCCGATCTTGCGCCATCTAGCCGACCTTTCCGAGCTGCGCTGCAGCTTCGCTCGCTGCCTCGATGAGCAGCCAATCAAGAGACCGATCGTTGTCATCCTCGACGCCAACCGCGTTGACGCTGAACCTCGGCCAGGGCCGCCGCACCACGGGCCCGTGCCAGGAGAAACGCACCGACAGCCACCAGGGAGAGACCCCGTTGATCGCACGCACGATCCGGCAATCCTCGACGCGCTGCACTGCCGCCGGTGAGAGCTCGGGCATTGCGCGCGCGCCGCGGCGGGGCATTGCTTCGGTCACGAGCTCGGGCACTGCAGGCGGCGCATCGCTGATATCAAACACCAGCCCGCGCGCAGCTCCGATCACGTACGTCTCACCGTGCTCGGCGTAGACGGAACGCATGCTAAGTGGCGAAGCGCCCTGCAGCCAGCGGCGCAGCACTACGAGCGCCGTCGAGCGCACGCCGTCAGCCTGCACGCCGTCGCGGTCGGTGCGTGACACGAGCCAGCGGTTTCGCCCCGGCACGATCTGCACGTCTTCGCGCTTCATGCCGCGTACCTCCGCCGGCCCTTGTTGGCCTGGCTCAGCACCCACAGCAGAGCGCCAGCGCCGGCGACGACTACAACGATCGTCACGACGGTTTTGGTAGTCTTTGCCGCGGCCGCGGCCGCGTCGTTGACGGAGCCGGCCAGCGTGCCCGGCTCGGGCGCGTTCGTGATCGGGCTCGCCGTGCTCGGCTGGTAGACCGCATCAAGTAAAAAGTTGTCGTTGTGCGGCCACGAGAGCGCCGTTGCAGGCCCGCGGTTGAAAAACCGCACTGTGTGCACTGTCGCGGGCCCGTCGAGCAGGATCGCCGGGCCAGGCACGCTCTCTTTGCGGAGCGTAGCTTGCAGGCCGCCGGCGTTCTGGATGATCTCGATCGTGCCGCCAACGAGCGTCAACGGGTTCGCCGGATCGGCGACCTCTGCAGCCGGCGCACCCTCGCGGATCGAGTTGTCGACCCAAATGCGCAGCCGTCGATCCGGGCTCACACCGATCCCGCCGATCTCGGTGTCGAGATCATTTTTCGCGAACACGTCCCACACGTTCCAGCCGTGGAAGATGGGCGCGAAGCCGGGATCGACTGTCACGCCGTGCCCCCAAGCTCGGGCGGCAACAACCGCACGTCTTCGATCGTCAGCGTATGGCCCGCAATGGTCACGCTCGACGTGCCCGGCGTGAGCGTCACGCTGAACGCTTCGACCTGATCCCACTCGAGAAACGTTCCGGCTGCAGCCGTGAAGTCGACCACAACATTTTTGGCGCCGGTTGCCTCCACGCCCGTTTTCAACCCGAGCGCGTCGGAACTCTTCAGCGCCGGGCGAATGCTCGCCCTGAAACGGTAGGTCTTACCGACCTGCGTTGTGATGGGCGCGCGCTTCTTGCTCGCCGCTGCAGCGTAGGCGATGCCACCAGCGAGCACGAGAGCACCCAACGCGAGCGCGGCCGCGGTCGAGCCTTTCACGCTACGGCCCTCCCAGAACGACGACGCGCACGCGCGGCCAGGTAAAACGCGAGGCCCGCTGCAGCTCCAAGCCCAAGAACCAAAACGCCGAGGCTTGATCCACTGTGGGTAGCGGGCTTTTTTTTTCCGGGCTGCTCGACTCGTTCGGCGACGACGCCGGCGACGTGCTCGAGCCGCTCGAGCCCGGCGCCGGCGTCGTCGCCGAACGACCAAGCGCAGCCGCTTGCAACACGTCGACCTGCGCGCACGTGAGCCCGTCCGGCCACGTCGTGCGCGGCGGAGCGTCGCCGAGCCCCGGCGTCCATTGGAAGTGCATCACGTCGGTGGTCACGCCGGGGAACGGCTGAAAACTCGTCTCCCAATGGCCGCCCCACGTGCCGCCCTGCTGCGTCCACCAGTCGGCCAGCTCTCGATAGAACTTCGCCGGATCATCTGCCGGCGCGCCCTTGTGTAGCTCGATGTCGACCGCGCGCCCGAGCACGTGCCAGGAGCGTTTCGGCTGGCCGCTGGTGTTGCTCTTCAGGTTCGTTTCTTCAGCGCACGTCCGCACGGCTGAGACGATGGACGGCAGGTAGCCGCGGCGCGTGGCTTCCGAGATCAGAGCCTCGAAAGCTGCGCGCGCGTCTGGCACCAGCCAGGCCAGCGTCTTCAGCCGTTGCGGATCGTCGAACACTCACAGTCCTTTCTTGCCTTCGTTCAGTGACGCCGGCGCGCGGCGCGTGCGCGCCCTGCAGCCATGCGAGCGAGGAACGCGCGCTTGCTCAGCTTGCCGCCCTTGCGTTTCGCGCGGCGCTTCGCCGGGCGCTTCTTTGCCTTGCGCCGCTTCGCCTTGCGCTTCTTGGGCCGGTGGTGCACGTGCACGACGCGCACGCGCGGCGCTGCGCGCCGGCGCCGGCGCTTCGAGCTGCGGCGCTTCTTTTTCTTCTTGCCGCCGCGGGCGGCAGCCTTGAGTAACTGATCGGCTAGGCTCATGTGTCGAACTCCTCGTACCCGTCGCCGCTGACGAGCACCGAGCCCGCCAGGAGTGGCACGCGCTGCAATGCTGCCACTGCTGTCGCAACACCGCGAATTGTCAGCGCCGATGCAGTCAGCGCGAAATAGGAAAACGCTTCATCGTCGAACGGGCCGGCGGAGGCGTTGAGCCGCAGCCGTCGCATTTCAATAAGTCCGCCCGACGTCGCCGGCGTCAGCGTTGCGCGCACGCTCTGCTCGGTGTCCTGCGCTTCGACCGGGTACGCCTCCACCGTCAGCTGACCCGGCACGCTACAGCGCAGCGGCAGAGACAAACCCGTCAGGGTGATCGTCTTCTCCGTGCCGAACTTGATATCAACGCGCATCGCCTCGCCGCCGACGATCACGAGCCGCCACAGGTTCGCGGCGCGCAGATCGTCGACAAGCCCCTTTTTCTGAGTCTCGCCCGGCTTCCACTTCGGGAAGAGTTGGATCCCGTGCGATTTGCCGGTGTTGTGCATCGGCGACGCCGGCGGCCATGCGGGACCCGGCGACGCCGGCACGCCGTCAGGCCATGGACCTTGACCCATGGGCCCGCCAGGCACCGGCGCGAGCGGCGCATCCCAGGGCGGACGCGCCGGCTGGATATCGAAACGGTTCGTCATGCCGCGCGTGCGTGCACCCTGTAGGGGCGCAGCGCGTGCATCTTCGCTTGCGCTGCAGCGTGGGCGATGCCGAGGAGCGCCGTTTGATGGACCGCCATCTGCGGCGAGTGCTGCAGCACCGTTGCCAGGAACGTGTGCGGGTTCGGCGACGCTGCAGCGGCGCGCGCGAAAGCAAGCTGCTGGAACGCGCCGATCGTGCGCTGCGCTGCGGGCACGCCGGCCTTCGCCTGCGAGACGACGTCCGCGACGGCCTTTTGCGTTGCCAGCCCCTTCACCACCTTGGCGACGTTCGCCGCGGTGTTGATCCCGTTCTTGATCTGCTTGGCCGCTGCGATGCCGTCGTCCACGTATTTCAGCGCCTGGTGTGCAGCCTCGAGGCCTGCAGCCGCCGGCGCGAGCACCGGGAATGCAACCGCTGCAGCGTCGAGCCCGTACCGGATGATCTTGCTGTTCACGATCGTTTTACCGACCTTCGCCGCGGTGTGCACGACCGCTTTAGCCGCGCTCGCGATTGCCGGCGCGACCGCGTGCGCAACGCTGCTCACCGCATGACTCACCGCGTGCGCGATGGATCCGAAGATGCTTCCGACCGAGAGCGGCTCGCCGACGCCGCCTTGTAGCGGGCAACCGACCGCGCTCATTTCGCGGTGTAGAGATTCCCAGATCATCGCCAACGGCATGAACACGCGGATCGGCGCGCCGTCGATGGTCAGCGTCAGGATCGCGCCGTCTGCTCGCCACTCCCAGCCGAAGCCGGTGAGCGGCTTGATCGCTTCGGCAATGGCCGGAGTCGTGACGATCGGCGTCGTCACGTCGCCGATGCGCAGAAAGCGCCCGGCATGGTGCGCGCCGTGATGCGCGCGGCGGAAAGGTCGCTGGTAAGAGAGTTGGTGCATTGCTCAGCCCTCCAAGGTGAGAAGATCCAAGATCGGTTTTGGCGGCGTGCCGAAGCCTTGCCCCTGCTCGCGTGCGGCCGAGCGCTCGAGCAAATCTTTGTGGGCGCCCGTCTTCGTTTGGGCGATCTGCATGAGCGAAGCTTTGTAATCCGGCAGCCAGTGACCTTCCTTGAAAGAGCCGCTCGGCCACGCGCGCACGATCGGGATCGCGCCGATCTCCTGAGCCATGCGGAGCATGGTTCCAACGCCTGCCTTGCCGTCCGCAGTGAGCCCGCGCGCCTGCTGCCACGCAGCCAGGCCCGGGATCTGTTGCGAGCGCCACGAGGTGTTATTGCCCTCGGCCGCGAGCATTGCGCCAGCAACGGCGATCGTGTCACCGGGCGCAGTCGGCTCGCCGCCTGCCGTGATCACGGTCGGCGAAAGAACCTGCGTCGGCGGCAAGCTCGGCACGCCTGGCAGCGACGGCGGCGGCGGCGCCGGCGTCGGCGTCGTGCTCGGCGTCAGCGGCACCTGAGCGCCCCCGGGCAACGTCAGCACGGAGCCACCGCCCGGCGTCTGCGTGACCTGTGGGAGCGAGCTTTGCGGAATCGTCACCGGACCCCCAGGCGTGGGGATCGTGATGCCACCGCCAGGCGCAGCGGACGGCACGCCGCCAGGCGGCGGCGGTACGACGCCGGGCAGGGTGCCGGGCGGCGACGAGCTCGCCGGCGGCACGATGACGCCGCCCTGTTCGGGCGCGTGGTCCTGCGGCTGCGAGCCGGGCGACAGCGGCGGCCCGGGTAGGGGTGGCAACGCGGGCGGCTGCGGTTGCTTGGGCGCAGCGCTCGCCGTTTTTTCTCCGCTCAACATCACGACGGCGGCAACGCCGCCGACGACGAAGAGACCGATCACAACTTTGCCGGCGGTGTTCATCGTCTCAATGCTCCAAAACTGATCGAAGGGTCTTCCTCTCGCCCATCGGACGGCGGAAGCCAGATAAAGGGACGCGACGAACGACGGACAAGGACGTGCATTCGCGGGCCGTTCCATTCGCACCGACAGCCGGCGTCTTCGCCGGCCAACATAAGCTCGGCGAGACGCCACATGACGAGATCGTCACAGTCGCCGAAGCCGCGCGCGCGGGTTTCAAATGGGAGAGCAAATTCCTCGAAGCCTTGTCCGTAGGTCGGTTCGGGTTGGTACCTGACGCCGCTCCGATGCAGCGGCGGCAGGTTCCAAGAGCGAAGCGCCGGCACGCAGCCGCGGGCCATGCCCTCGATAGTTCGAGCGCAAAACCACGCGGCTTGCCCAGGCGTGAACGCCTGGGGAAAGCGCGGCGGTGCTAGGTTCGTCGCGATGATCACTGCTTAGCGACGCAGCGCCGTGCAGTAGAAGGCACCGCGGAAAAACTTGTCGCTGGCCGTGATGGTGTTGGCCACCGTGAAATCGATCCCGGTGTTGGTGTCGATGGTCGGCCAGGACAGCTGCGGCGCGGTGCTCACCTCCGAGAACATCTCGATCGGCACGCCGAGGCCCGCCGCGAAAATGTTGGTGCCGGCGATGTCAGCCGAGAGCAGCTCGAGGTTTTGCACGTTGCTCGGGCAAAACAGTTTTTGCGGCGAGAAAGGCCGCTTCGGCGTCAGGTTGATCTGAGTGCCGACCGAGCCCGCAGGAACGTTGGTGTGTCCGAAGCCGAACCAAGACACGTCGCCGGCGATGTACGTCTGTTGCGTGTACTGCACCGGGGGCGCGCCTGCGCCGGGTTGATCGACCATGGCGACCGGTGCGCCCATGCCGGGCTGTCCCGGGTAGTACGCACGCACGGCGGGATCGCCGACGCCCGGCTGGCCGGGGTAGTACGCGCGCACGGCGGGATCGCCGACGCCGCCGCTTGCTCGGAGGAGCATGTCTGCAATTTGCTGGCTGTTCATGTTGTTTCGTTGCTCTCAAAAAAGGGTTGTGGTTTTGCCTGGTGTGTGTGCTCGGAGCGGCCGGTCAGGCTGCAGCGGGCGGGTTGTTCGCGACGTGCTCGGCGTGCTTGTCCAAGATCAACCGGTACGCACCCATGCCGATTAGCGAGAACCCGAGGGACGCCAATGGAGCACGAGCGCGGCCGATCTTCAGGAACATGCCCGCTGCCACTGGCAGCAGACCGATCACCGCGTTGGTTGGGACCGGACCGAGCTTTGCTTGCGCCCCGTCCTTCCCCAGTTTGATATCGACGAGAGCCGCCGCGCCCGAACCCGCAACCGTCGCGATCCCCGAGTAAACCATGTCCGCTTCGTGCATCGCATGGAGCCTCTTGATCGTGGCGGCCTTCTGTTCGAGCGAGGCTGCAGCTCGCTTGAGGAGTGTCGTCATGTCCCACCGATCGCTCCATCCCGATGTGTGCAACCAGGCCCCAAAATCGGGCTATACTCCCCCACTTGTATGGAAGAGCAGGAATTGCGCGGCAGCATCCGCAAGAGTGGCCCTCTGCTCCCAGTGGTTATCTACGCCGGCGTGACGATCGACGGGCAAAAACGCGCGGCGATTTGCGCGGATCTGGGCGTGCACATCGATCAAAAATACTGTGCGACGCTCCAAGACGCGTGCTCGCACCTGTGGGCCGTCGAGCACCAGCA